>Ga0222714_10000978_pt1 | contig 32369 bp, 29 predicted proteins | sample C33_3DmetaG_FD_165048 | JGI IMG/M metagenome (GOLD analysis project Ga0222714, IMG submission 165048) | Estuarine water microbial communities from San Francisco Bay, California, United States - C33_3D | ecosystem: Environmental > Aquatic > Marine > Unclassified | place: USA: California... | reverse complement strand
CCCCGATCCGCCTCCCACCCAGAAGCGTGTTGAGTTCAGCATCCGAGAAGTCATCGAAGCCGTTCGTGAGGCCAAGTGTCGCTGAAACTGAATTATCAGCAGCGGTCACCCGGTCGGCAGTATCTCGTGTGAGATCTCGGCGAACAGCGACATCTCGCAGTGGTGCGCCAATTGAGTTGAGAATGTCGGCGAGTTCGTCGGCGTTTGCAAAATTGTGGCTGAGCGTCATCACCACACCACCGTCTGCGGTTGGCGATGGGCCATCGGCGAGCCATCCAGAACCGAGGAGATCATCGACGAGGACGCGAGAAGCGATCGACGGAGCTGCGGTAACGAGTTCTTCGTCGGCAACGACGCGAATACTGACCGAACCAGAACCATTCGCCGACATTGATACAGCAACGTCAACATCAAGCTGACACGATGCAAGCACGAGCAGAAGTGGTGCGATCAGCAACAGGCGGGCGGATTTCAGGAGTTGCACTGCCCCCATCATGGCAGGCGAAATTCATATGTCGCATGTCGGTCGACTCTGGCAACATGGGAGAGATGAATTGTGCGATCGAAGGCCGTCTCGTTCTCGAACATCACATTCGAGATGGCCGAGAGGTCTTCATACCGCTTGAGGAACTCACTGTGCACCACCCAATGTTCGGTGAGCGTCGTTTACCGACTGGCGAACACCGCTTTGCTTCAGATCTCGCTTCGGTCCCGTGGCCATTTGTATGGCTCATCGGGCGGACTGGGCCGCACCTCCGTGCAGCAATTGTCCACGATTGGCTGATTCATGCTCTTGATTCGGATGACGCACCGGTTCCAGATCGCATGGCGGCAGATGATGTGTTCAGGGATCTTTTGCGTGCTGATGGCGTTTCCGCGGCACGCCGCTATCTCATGTACCTCGCCGTACGGTTTGCCACGATCTGGCGCCGAAGGTCGAAGTGGAACCGCACGCTTAGCGTGTTGGTTCAAACAGCAGCAATCGGTGTATTGCTAGCCCCTGCGACTGTACTTGTCATGTTGACCGCTGGTCTGTTCAACCTAGTTGAGCGTGCGACCAAGCGATAACTACTCAGCAGTCGGAGCCTCGGCTGGAGGTTCGTCATTGGGTGCAGTGGCTGCAAGTTCAACTGATGACGGAGGAACAAACCCTTCGACTGCGTTGAACGTCAATGACAGTGAACCCTCGCGCTCTGGGTCTTCGACGGTGTCGACGACAACGATCTGACCTGCGCTGAACTCCTTGTAAAGGATCTTCTCAGAGAGCACGTCTTCAATCTGTCGTTGGATTGCCCGACGGAGAGGGCGGGCTCCAAGTTGAGGGTCGTAGCCAATCTCGGCGAGCAGTTCTTTTGCAGATTGTGTGAGTTCGATGCCGATGCCTTGGTCTTCCAATTGTCCGGCAAGGCGAGCAAGCATGAGATCAACCATCTGAACAACTTCGCTCTTTGCGAGTTCGTGGAACACGATGACCTCGTCGATGCGGTTGAGGAACTCCGGCCTGAAGTGCTGCTTCAGGGCATCGTTGACCTTCTCTTTCATCCGCTCATATGACATTGCTGAGTCATCAAGTGTGAATCCCACGTTTGCCTTGCGCAGGTCTTGTGTGCCGAGGTTCGAGGTCATGATGAGCACCGTGTTGCGGAAGTCAACGGATCGACCCTGTGAATCTGTGAGGCGGCCTTCTTCAAGAATTTGCAAGAGCGTGTTGAAGACGTCTGGGTGAGCTTTTTCGATTTCATCGAACAGCACGACAGAGAATGGCTTACGACGCACGGCCTCGGTCAGTTGGCCACCTTCTTCATACCCGACATATCCCGGAGGAGAGCCGACAAGGCGGCTGACGGTGTGCTTCTCCATGTACTCGGACATGTCGAGCGTGATCAGCGAAGAATCGTCACCAAACAGGAACTCAGCGAGAGTCTTCGCAAGTTCGGTCTTGCCGACACCAGTTGGGCCAAGGAAGATGAATGACCCGCTTGGGCGCTTCGGATCTTTCAGTCCCGCACGTGTCCTGCGAATCGACTGGCTAACTGCAGCAACGGCATTGTGCTGGCCAATGATGCGCTTATGAAGTTCATCTTCCATGCGCAGCAATTTTTGGGTCTCTTCTTCAGTGAGTTTGTAAACCGGAATACCAGTCCACATCGACAGCACGTCAGCGATTGCTTCTTCATCGACCTCATCGAACAGATCAACGCCAGATGCCTTTACTTCTGACTCCTTCGCTGCTTTCTCTTCGAGAAGTGACTTCTCCTGATCGCGAAGTGCGCCGGCATCTTCAAACCGCTGCTCTTCAACTGCGGTTCGCTTCTCGCGAAGAACGTCTTCAAGACGACGTTCGATGTCGCGAAGGTCAGGAGGTGTCTGCATTCGCTTAATACGAAGACGCGAGCCTGCCTCGTCGATGAGGTCAATCGCCTTATCAGGAAGGAAGCGGTCGGCAATGTAACGATCAGCAAGATTGGCCGCAGCAACGATCGCCTGATCGGTGATCGTTACTCGGTGGTGTGTTTCGTACTGTTCGCGCACCCCTTTGAGGATCTCAATGGTATGTGACAGTGTTGGTTCTTCGACCTTTACAGGCTGGAAGCGACGCTCGAGAGCAGCATCTTTTTCAATGTGCTTGCGATACTCATCGAGGGTGGTCGCTCCAACAGTTTGGAGTTCACCACGAGCCAACATTGGTTTCAAGATTGATGCCGCATCGATCGCGCCCTCTGCGGCACCGGCACCTACGAGGGTGTGAATTTCATCAATGAACAAAATGATGTCACCGCGAGTATTGATTTCTTTGAGAACTTTCTTCAACCGCTCTTCGAAGTCGCCTCGATAGCGCGAGCCGGCTACGAGTGATCCGAGGTCGAGTGTGTAGAGCTGCTTATTTCGCAGGGTGTCGGGCACTTCGTCATTTACGATGCGTTGTGCAAGCCCTTCGACAATTGCGGTCTTACCAACGCCAGGTTCGCCGACCAGCACCGGATTGTTCTTGGTTCGACGCGAGAGAATCTGCATGACACGCTCGAGTTCAGTCGCACGCCCAATCATTGGGTCAAGCGCATTTTCACGAGCCATTTGAGTGAGATTGCGCCCGAATTGGTCGAGAATCTGGCTGTTCTTATCGTCGCCTTCAGACTTTGATGAACCGCCAACCCCAGCGGCCTGACCACCTGATTCTGGGCGACTCGATTGTCCGCTACCGGAGGATCCCTGATACCCGCTCAACAGCTGGATGACCTGCTGGCGCACGCGAGAGAGGTCAGCTCCAAGTTTCACCAGCACTTGGGCGGCAACTCCTTCACCCTCACGGATGAGTCCGAGCAGGATGTGCTCGGTGCCGATGTAGTTGTGGCCAAGTTGCAGCGCCTCACGAAGTGAGAGCTCAAGCACTTTCTTCGCACGTGGTGTGAAGGGAATGTGCCCTGACGGCGATGAACCGCCTTGGCCAATGATCTCTTCAACCTGATTGCGAACAGCTTCGAGAGAAATTGACATGCTCTCAAGTGCTTTCGCGGCAACTCCTTCGCCCTCGTGAATGAGTCCGAGCAGGATGTGCTCGGTGCCGATGTAGGCATGGTTGAGAAGGCGGGCCTCCTCTTGGGCGAGGACGACTACCCGCCTGGCTCGGTCAGTGAAGCGTTCGAACATGATCCGCCTTTCAGGTCGTCTTTCTCTTTGTTGCATCCTACCGGTGGCTGAGGTCGTCTAGCCGAACGAAGCGACGATGATCGCGCAGGTGTTAACGAAGTCATACCTGAGGGCGTAGCCTGCGGACGTGGCTGAATCTGTCTTCCCACTTATTGAGGTGCTTGGAGCTGAGCGCCAACGGGTTGAAGACGAACTTCTCGCGTCTGTTCAGACTTCTGATGAACACCTCACGGAACTCGCCCAACACTTAATTATTGCTGGCGGCAAACGGTTGCGCCCGGTGCTGACCATGGTCGCGGGCGCTCTCGGTGACGGTTCGATCTCGCGAGATGTCGTGAGGGGAGGGGTCTCCTGTGAGCTTGTTCACCTTGGATCTCTTTACCACGACGACGTCATGGACGAATCGCCCACAAGACGTGGAGTGGAAACAGTCAACGCGAAGTGGGGAAATCTGCAAGCAATTCTTGCCGGTGATTTCCTTCTTGCTCGCGCCTCCGAAATTGCGGCATCGCTCGGAACTGAGGTGGCTGGGCTGCTCGCAAAAACCATCGCTTGGTTGTGCGAAGGTCAAATCGAAGAGCTCCGCACCACGTACGACGCGTCTCGCACACGTGAGAGTTACTTTGCATCGATACGCGGTAAGACAGCGTCGTTATACGGGACATCAGCTCGAGTAGGAGGAATCGTCACCGGCCTCGATCGACCGGTGATAGATGCGCTGACCGAATATGGCGATTCTTTCGGGATGCTGTTTCAGATCATTGACGACGTGCTCGACATCGTGTCGACCGACGAAGACCTCGGTAAGCGTGCCGGACATGACATGCAGGTCGGTGTGTATACCCTTCCTGTGCTCTGCACGTTGGCAAACGGCGGTTCAAGTGCAGAACGTCTGCAAGAACTCTTCGGCGAAACGCTTGACGAGCAACAGCGTCTTGAGGCACTAACGCTTGTGCGTGGTTCGGGTGGTATCGACGATGCCTGCGAGATTGCAGCATCGTTTGTTGAGTCGGCGGTTGCCGCAACAGAGGGGTTCCCTGACGGAAGGGCAACCGAGGCTCTACGAGCAGCCCCCCGAGCGCTGCTCGACACTGTGTTATCGCCGACGGCGTGACCTCTTGATCGAGCTGTCGCATTGCCGGCGCGCAGTTGTGTCAGCGCCTGAGCGAGGTGTCAAATGTTGAACGCAGTAATGCGTCAGCAGCAACGGTTGAGTGCGCGGCGAGCGGAAGTGCTAGCCGACCAACTTTGTGTCCCAAGATCGGGAGCATCACCCTTCCAATTCGGCGCCTTCGATCCAATGCCGATGTGAGGTTGGCAGAGTATTTCTGCAGTGGCGCCGAGGCACCTTCGTCGATTGCGTCGGCAACGACCTCGCCGGCGAGTCGGCCCGAAAGAAGAGATCCAGAGACCCCAATGCCACTCAAGGGGTCTGCGGTCGATCCGGCATCTCCCGCAACAACAAATGTGGGGCCGAGAATCGGACTAACCGATCCGCCGACAGGAAGCCGGCGCTCACGTCCAAGCTCGAGTGGTGTATCTGGGTCGAGACCACATCGGAATGCGTGAGTGCGCACCATTTCGTCGAGAACTTGTAGGAGATTGATTGACTCAACATCACGCACCGTCGACGGAACGACAACGCCTCCCGTCATTGAGCCAGCGCCACTAGGCAGCAACCATCCATACCCCGCCAACGAATTTTCACTTGATCGAGTGAGGTCAAGGGCGATGTTGACCGTTGATGTGGCTGCAAGATTCGATCTCCATACTCCATTAATAGCCACGAGGTAGGGAAGATCTCGGCGCCGATACGTCCCGAGGGTTCTTCCGAATGTGCTGTTCGCGCCGTCGGCGATTACGGAATATTCGGCCTGTAACTCAATGTCGGTGCTGCATAGGGCGCCCCGGAGAAATCCTCGTTCAATAATGGGTGTTGTTGCTCGTGTGTTCTCGAGGACGCACACTCCGACATCTCGACAACGTTGTCGGAGGGCTTTGAACAAGGCGTCTTGCTGGACAACGAGTGCAGCACCACCTCGTAACGGACGCTCAATACCGTCTTGATGATGCGAGAAGCGCACACTCGTAATTTCGTGGCCGTGCACATTGACCTCAAGTTGCTGAAGGTCGCGGTAGGACCCATGGTCGATCAGCCATGAACGATGTGAGAAAGCGGCATTTGGAGCCCGCTGCTCAACCATGACAACGGAGTGCCCTCGTAACGCAAGTGTGATCGCCGCGGTAGCACCCGCAGGGCCGCCACCGATGACGAGGGCATCATGGCGGAGTATGGGCGACGTTGCCGTCTCATCCCTCCATCATTGCGGGTGACCCAGGAGCGGGGCCATCACCAATCTCGATGATGCCTTCGTGACTCTCATGGATCGAAGCAAGAGCGGCACCAGATTCGAGTTCAATGAAGATCTCGGATTCCTCGGAGCACCATTCTTCAAATTCTTCGGCGTAATCGCCTTCTGAATCAGCGCCACCTAAGGTATATCGCTCGTAGCAAACTGCGCCAAGAAGTTCATAGTCGGTGATGGCGCCGCTGAACCCGGGCATGACGCCGCGCTCTCCAGTGAGGTGCGGGCCCCCCTCTCGATCTGGGTTGCCGTAATTTGAGACACCAGCGATGTTGTATGCGCCGGTTCCGTACATCACGTAACGAAGCTGGTCTTCAATGTTGGGGAACGTTTTGAGAACTTCACCTTCGGAGAACTGGTATCCAACTCCACCTTGACCGTTTCCGCCGTGGCACCCCGCGCAGGTCGAGTACTGCTCTGCACCAATGGCGAGCGGTCCAGAAGCCTCTTCTGCTTGGGCGGTCACCGAACGGACATACATGAACATCCAGATCGGAAGGAGAGCGAGTCCGGCCATTGCCCAACTTGGAATCTTTTTACGTGAGCGATACTTCGAGACGACGAACGAATCTGGTTTTGGCGGAGGCGGGCTTGCCGCCTCTGGCGCTGCGGCGCGCGGAGCCGGACCAGAAGGAGTCGCTGCTTCAGGGACCGCTGGTGCCGATGATGCTGTGTTGGTCTCCGCTGGAGCGGCGGTGGATGCGTCGCCTCCACCAAGCGCGGCGCGCCTCTCTCGGCTGCGCTGAAGGAGATGCTCAGGAATCTCAGTCACCCCAACACGATAGACGGCGAATGCTCAAACGCGTGAATCTTGGATGTTGAACTCGAAGATCTTGCCAATGAACTTATGCACAACCTGACGTGAGTCGGGGTACAAGATGCCAGAATGGAGAAAACCTGCCGACAACTCATCTTCGGGAATAGGAATTTTGGTTGTTGGCGCGACTACAGTCTCTGCGGGTAGTGCTTCATTGAAGCTCGATCAACGGAAAGCAATGAGGAGCGACATGATCGCCTTTAACTGGAATGTGCTTGAGTGGCCGGGAATGAATACGGCGTTCCTGACGTCATTCATCGCGTCCAACATCTTGACGTTCGCAGTGATGGCTTACGGTCGTCGTCGCCCGGTCGGAAAGCCGACTTCCTGGGGCGAAGCAATGGTTGGCTCGGTGTACGCATTCGGTGTGATGTTCCTCGCCTTCGGTGTTGTCCCGCACCAGTGGATTGACCATGCTGACAAAGACCTCGGTTGGGATCGCAGCAAGATCATTTTTGGACCTGGCGGAATCTTGAAGCCCAAAGCGTTCGATGGCTGGTTTCCGTTCACTATGCAGTACGAGGCGATCCGCGACGTCATTGTCGTCGTGCTTCACGCCTACTACTTCGGCCTGTTGATCTTCATTTGGATCTGGTGGCAGAAGCGCGGAGATTCTGTTGCGAAGGAACTCCCAACAAGTTCGTATGGCCGCCCTCTCGTGAGGAAAGCCTGAGGTTCAGCAATGGCACGTACTGACGCCAATCCGCCGATGATGCCGTTCACCGACGAGTACGCACTCGTCGAGGTGGACGCTGATTATTTGACGCGCGCAGTTAAGCCAAAGCAATTCATTCACATCGACCAGTCCGAATGCATTATGTGCGAAGGCTGCGTCGATATTTGTCCGTGGAAGTGCATCCACATGGTGCAACCTGAGTCAATCACCGAGGCCGAAGGAACAGAGCGCCCTGGTGACGACCCCTCAGACAATGTGGTCTTCATTATTGATGACGACATTTGCACCCGATGCGCTCTCTGCGTTGACCGCTGCCCAACCGGGGTAATCATCCTCGGAAAGGTAGGACCGGCAACATCTGCTGGTGAAAGTCACACCCGTACCAATAACCATGGCTACTCCTACGGCATGAGGTTCTGATCCCACATGGCAAAGATCATTGACGAAACCCCCCGCCCGACCGCGAAAGAGCGTGTTCAGCAGACCGTTGATTCTGTTCAAGGATCACAGGTCTGGAGCAGTATTTTCCGGCCCGGCTCAATCTTCAGAAAGGGCTACACCGATAGCCCACGTAACCGTTCGTACGTCATTATGAACTCGGTGCTGTACCACCTTCACCCGGTGAAGGTGAAGCGTCACGCCGTGAAGGTCAGTTACACCCTGTGTCTCGGTGGGCTGAGCTTCTTCCTCTTTATCTTGCTGACGGTGACGGGCATCTTCTTGATGTTCTTCTATCGACCCGAAGCAACAGCCGCATGGGACGACATCTCCAACCTGCAGACGTCGGTGACCTTCGGTTTGCTCGTGAGAAATATGCATAGATGGGGGGCGCACCTGATGGTGCTCTCCGTGTTCTTGCATATGGCTCGAGTGTTCTATCACGGCGCCTACAAGCCCCCTCGAGAGTTCAACTGGGTGATTGGCGTCATTTTGCTCACGTTGACATTGTTGCTGTCGTTCACCGGTTACCTGTTGCCGTGGGACCAGCTCGCGATGTGGGCCGTTGCGGTGGGTACCAATATGATGGGGTACACACCGGTCTTCGGACAAGAAGTGAGATTCGTGTTGCTCGGTGGCGCTGAAATCGGTTCGGAAACTCTGCTCCGATGGTACGTGCTACACGTGCTGTTCTTCCCGTTCATCATCGTCATCTTCATGGCGATTCACTTCTGGCGTGTCCGCAAGGACGGCGGCATCAGTGGACCGCTCTGATCGGAGGCTCACCCCATGACTGAGATTCCAGAACATCTACTAAAGCGAGCGCAGGCCGCTCGCGAGAAAGCGGCAGAGCCCGCTGCTGAAGCGGCCGCGCCCGCTGAAGAGGCAGCAGGTGATTCGCGCATTCCGGCACACCTGTTAGAACGTTCGAAGTCAGCAAAATCACGTTCCGAAGGTGGCGCCGAGGCGTCAGGTGGTGGCGTTGCCGTCGCCGATCGCGCAGCCACTGCGGTTGCCGCTGCCCCTGCCGGCGGCGGGGTTCCAGTTGGTGCAGGCCCTGGTGGGCACACCCAGCGCCTTCTTACAGTCGTTAAGTCTGGCTCAATTCAAGAGGTCAAGGCGACGCCAGTCGACAAAGTTCATACGTGGCCGCACTTGCTCGCGGCCGAGTTTGTGGCGGCGCTTGCTTGTCTTGCGTTTACCTTCCTGTTCTCGGTTTGGGTCAACGCTCCGTTGTTGCAGCACTCAAACCCGAACCAGACGCCAAACCCGTCGAAGGCACCTTGGTACTTCCTTGGTCTGCAGGAACTGCTCACCATGTTCCACCCAATGGTCGCTGGTGTGACGATTCCTGGTGTCGGAATCATCGTGATGATTTTTGCTCCGTATATCGACCGGAACCCTTCAAACAAGCCAGAGGATCGCAAATTTGCAACCTCTCTCATGACCGTGCACCTCATGTTCTGGGCAGTGCTGGTAATGATTGGTTCGTTCTTCCGGGGTCCGGGCTTCAACTTCACGCTGCCATGGCGTGACGGACTCTTCTTCGAGTTGTGAGGTCGACATGAGTGCAACTTCCATCATTCTCATTGCGGTTATTGCGCTGATTGTTCTTGCCGGTGCCTCATTCGCGACTCTCGCTCGTCGGAGCGATGTTCGTGGTGCGGGTGCCCTGAGTGACGAGACCGTTGCCCGCGATCGTGCTGCTCGCAAGGCTGCAGGATCGAGCGCATCTACTTCAGATGGTGCAGCAGTCGAAGCCGAGGCTGCCGCGGTTCGCGCCGGCACCGACCTCATGCCGGCGAAAGATTTGGCTCCGGAGCCCTTCGTTCCGGCCGACCCGGATGCCATTGGCGTGAGCCGTCGTCAATTCTTTAACCGGGCAACGATCTCGCTGATGAGCGCCGGGCTCGGTGCATTCGCTGCTGCCTCATTTGTTGGGTTTTTGTGGCCAACGAAAACAGGCGGCTTCGGCGGCAAAGTCCCAATCGGCCGATACGACGACATCGTGTCGGGCATTCGTCAGAGCCAAGGATTCTTTTACGCCCCTGAGGCTCGTGCCTGGATCACCGAATACCCGGTTGACGCAGTTGCGAAGGCAGAAGGCATCTACAAAGAGTCGGTCCTGGCAGGAATGCGCCAGGGCTTGATTGCCTCGTATCAGAAGTGCCCACACCTTGGATGTCGTGTGCCACAGTGCACCTCAAGCCAGTGGTTTGAATGTGGATGCCACGGCTCTCAATACAACCGTGTTGGGGAGAAAAAAGGTGGTCCTGCACCGCGAGGCATGGATCACTTCCCGTTGGAGTTCACCGCTGCTGGCGACGTGATTGTTGATACCGGCACAATCGTTCAGGGTGTGCCAATTGGTGTCAACACCACTGGTCAAGAAGCGGAAGGCCCGCACTGCGTGGGAGCAAGTGATCACTGATGATTGCCTTAACAACTACCTCAATCGCATGGGTGCTGCTCATCATCGTCACGGCGGGTTTCATTGTCTACGCCGTTCTCAATGGTCGATCAGCTCGTGATGAACTCGGTTCAGAAATTGAGCTAGCGCCGAACCGCAAAAAGTATCTCGAAGATGAAGAGCTCGAAGGACGTCGTCTTGAGATGGTGCAGTTCACCGGGGTGCTGCTCCTCATCGTTGTAGTGATTGCCCTCCCGTTGTATTGGGTATTCGAACCAGCCCGTCAGGCTGGTGCGGTTGAAGCGCAGGAAGAAATCTTCGTTGACTGGGGTGAGCGTTTGTTCGCTCCAACGGCTGAAGGTGGCTTCAACTGTGCAGGCTGTCACGGCGGTTATGCCGGATCCGGTGGCGAAGCAGCATGGAACGTGACCGACCCAGTGACGGGCGAGGTTGAAGCTGTCAACTGGAAGGCCCCAGCACTCAACAACATCTTCTACCGGTTTGATGAAGACGAGGTTCGTTTCATTCTTGTTTACGGTCGTCCATTCTCGCCGATGAGTCCATGGGGTGTCGCTGGCGGTGGCCCGATGAACGAACAGCAAATTGACACGTTGATCTCGTACCTCCACTCGATTCAGATTCCACGTGAGAATTGTGGAGTCGGAGAAGAAGATCCGCGGAGTTGCCCATCCGGAAACCTTCCGAGCGATATTCAGTCAGACATTGACACTCGCGCTTGGCAACTTGTCGACGATGGAACCTATGGCTCGTACGGAGAGGCCTTATTCAATCTTGATCTTGGCAGCGGTGCGTATAGCTGCGCCCGTTGCCATACCCCTGGCTGGAGTTGGGGAGACCCTGGTGTCACAGGTCAAGGTGCCTTTGGTTGGAACCTCACCGGCGGAAAAGCAGCATCAGCTTTCCCTGACGAGGCTGACATGATCTCGTTTATTAAGAACGGTTCAAATTACGGAGCCAAATACGGCATTCAAGGGCAGGGCAGCGGGCGTATGCCTGGCTTTGGTTCGATGCTGACTGATGAGCAGATTGAAGCTGTTGTCGATTACGTGAGGGGCCTGTGATGTCTGCAGCATTGCTCGCGATCAACTGGGAACCAGAACTTCGTGGTGTCCTCACCGTCATCCTTGGAACCGTGGCGTTCATGGGCTCGGTCTACATGATCCTCGGCACCAACATTGGGGCTCGCCTTGGATTCCTCGTGACGCTATGTGGACTTGCCGGCTGGATGGCCCTTATGGGTGGCATCTGGTGGATCTATGGCATTGGCTTGAAGGGTGCAGACCCATCATGGGTGCAAGTTCCGGGTAGGACTGTCATCCAAGATGCGAGCGACCTCTACCAGGCTGGAGTTCTTGAGAATCGACTGGCCCTCACCGATGTTGATGTTCCTGCTGACATCAACGACGTGGTGTATGACGGTTTCGTCAGCGAAGAGTGGAGCGTGCTCGGTGAGTCAGAGCCGGCATTTGGTCAGGCGGCAGCGTCAGCGACCGTGTTCTTAGAAGAAGAAGACGCTCTCGAGCCAGGATCGTTCAAAGTGACGAATGTGTTTGAAATTGGCGGTGAGGCGTACCCAAAGATTTTCGGGCAGGACGCTCTCGACCAAGTCGCGTTCTTCCACAAGCCGTACTACACGGTTGTTGAGGTGTCTCCGTATATCCCGCTTCGAACTGAACCGGGCCGAGCACCTTCAGCTCCCGAGGTTGATCCGACGCAGGAAGCACAGTACGTGTACATGCTTCGAGACCTAGGGTCACGTCGAGAACCTGCTGCCCTCATCACGATTGGTTCAACGATCGTGTTCTTGGCGCTCGCGTGGATGCTCCATCGTCGTGATCGTTTTGTCGCTGAAAACCTTGCCCGAAAAGCTGAACTTCCAGTTGGATAGTCGCTAGCGCGGATCCTCACAATCTCATGGCTCAGTATCTTCCCATCGTCGTCCTCATGGTGTTAGCCCTCCTCTTTGGGGTGCTGAGCCTTGTGGCTTCTCGCTTGCTTGCACCGAACCGCCCCTCGGTTGCGAAGCAAGCGCCATACGAATGTGGGATCATCCCAAGCCGTGAGCCGCCAGAGCGCTTCCCTGTGTCATTCTTCGTGGTTGCAATGCTGTTCATTATGTTCGACATTGAGATCATCTTTTTGTACCCCTATGCCGTTGAAAGAGCGACACTCGGCATGTACGGACTGTGGGCAATCATCGGGTTCTCGCTCGTGTTCTTTCTCACCTTTGTGTACGAAGTTGCTCGCGGTGGACTCGACTGGGGTCCACTTCAGAAGTACCGAGACCTCACGTTCGACGCATCGATGGTGTCGCCCGACCGTTCGTCCACGACGACAGTACGTCGGGTCGGCCTCGAGGCACGTGAGTCCTCTCAAGATTCCACCGAAGCAGCGTAAAGCGAGTTATCAATGGCACTTGGCGATGTAGTTAACGACGGGTTGGGCGGGCTTAGCCACAATGTCATCACCGGGCGTCTCGAAGATCTCGTCAACTGGTCACGTTCTCGCTCATCTTGGCCAGCAACATTTGGGCTCGCATGCTGCGCAATTGAGATGATGGCATCGGGTGCGGCGCACTACGACATTGCTCGATTCGGTATGGAAGTCTTCCGAGCGTCACCGCGCCAAGCCGACATCATGATCGTCGCCGGCCGAGTTAGCCAGAAGATGGCACCTGTCTTGCGTCAGGTATACGACCAAATGATGGAACCAAAATGGGTGATCTCCATGGGCGTGTGTGCTTCAAGCGGTGGAATGTTCAACAATTACGCCATTGTTCAAGGTGTCGATCAGATCGTTCCGGTTGACGTATACGCGCCAGGTTGTCCTCCAACTCCAGAGACATTGATTCACGCTATTGAAACCTTGCACACAAAGATTGAGCAGGGCGAGATCATGCGCCGCCGCGGCCAGACCGGTGCAGGTGCGAGCATTCACGTCGAGGAGATTCCAGCGGGGTCAGTACCGGTGTTGCTCGGGAGGCAGCCACATGACTGACACCCCAGAAGCACAGTCCGAGGACGCGACCGAAGAAGCGGAAGCATCTATTCCGGAACCCGAGATGCTTGGATGTCCGATGACGGAGAGTCGCGGCCAGATTGTTCTTCATGTTGCCCGAGATCGCTACGTTGAGGTCGCCAAGCAACTTGCTGATGAGGGCTATGCGATGTGTGTCGACCTCACAGCTGTCGACTACCTGAAGCACATGGACCGCGAGTTGCCCACAAGTGTGATCGGCGAGCGTTTCGAGATTGTCGTCAATCTTCTCGACATCACACATAGCCGACGTATTCGGTTGCGTACTCAAGTGCCAGAAGCCGATGCAACCATTGCGACTCTGTTCGATCTTTACCCAGGAACCGAAGCAATGGAACGTGAAGTGTTCGACATGTTTGGCATTTCTTTTGAGGGGCATCCAGATCCTTCCCGAATCTTGATGCCAGAAGATTGGAACGGATACCCGCTCCGTAAGGACTTCCAAGTTGGAACAATCCCGGTTCAGTTCAAAGGTGCAGCATCATGACGATGATCGCTGATGAGGGCGCCCAGGAACTACGCCCTCGCTCTGAACTCACGGCTCGTGAACTACTTCGTGAAGTCGGTTCGGTGCTGCGGTTGTCAGAAGCAGAAGCTGCAAAACTCGGCGACCTTCCCGAAGACCCTGACGAAGATCAGACGATGATTATCAACATGGGTCCTTCGCACCCGTCGACACACGGTGTGCTTCGTCTCATGCTCGAATTGCAAGGCGAGACGGTGCTTCGGTGCAAGCCGATTATCGGTTATCTGCACACCGGAATGGAAAAAACCGGTGAGCAGTTGACGTTCATGCAAGGCGGAACGAACGTCACTCGAATGGACTACGCGAGTCCGTTGAATAACGAGCTCGTGTTCTCGATGGCCACCGAGAAGTTACTTGGCATTGACGGAGACATTCCAGAACGCGCCCAGTGGATGCGAATGCTTCTGTCAGAACTCAATCGGATGAGTAGCCACCTGCTCTTCATGGCAACCAATGGCATGGACCTCGGTGCCGTATCGATGATGATTTATGGTTGGCGTGAACGTGAAGAAGTGCTGCGCTTCTTTCAGAAAGTCACAGGTCTTCGCATGAACCACAACTTTGTGCGACCTGGTGGACTTGCTGCTGATCTCCCTCCCGGCTGGCGCGATGACGTGTTGCGGATTCTCGATCTGCTTCCTGAGCGTCTCGAGGAATACGACATTTTGATGACTGGCCAACCGATTTGGCGTGAGCGCTTGCAGGGTGTCGGAGTCATTACTCCAAATGAAGCGTTGGCTCTCGGTGCGACCGGCCCGATTCTTCGATCGACCGGAGTTGAGTGGGACTTGCGTCGTCACGATCCATATCTTCGCTATGACGAGGTCGAGTTCGACATCATCGTTGGAAGTTACGGTGATGCGTTCGACCGTTACGCGATTCGACTAAACGAGATCCGCGAGTCAATGCGTATCGTTCGCCAGATTCTTGATCGGATGCCAGAAGGTGACTACAGGATTCAAGACAAGAAGGTGACACCGCCACCTCGCGCTCGAATCGATGAATCGATGGAGGCACTGATTCACCACTTCAAGATCTTCACCGAGGGTTTCAAGGTTCCTGAGGGTGAGGTCTATGTGGCGATTGAAAGTCCGCGCGGTGAGATTGGCTGTTATATCGCAAGCGATGGTTCTCCGACTCCGTACCGGATGCACGTCCGTGCGCCATCGTTTGTCAACATTCAATGTCTCCCTCACATGATGCGCGGCGGACTTGTTGCTGACGCTGTTGCTGTCATTTCATCGGTTGACCCGGTGCTCGGAGAAGTGGATCGCTAGAGGACTACACGATGGCTCGTTTAACTGACGCGAACGTATCTATTGCCGAAGAAATTATTGCTCGTTACCCGCGCGCAAAATCTGCGTTGATTCCGCTCCTGCACCTTGCCCAAGAGCAGGACGGATGGGTGACTGACGAAGCGATGCGCCACATCGCTGAACTCATCGGTGTCACACCGGCAGAAGTGCTCGGAACCGGAACGTTCTACGAGATGTTTAAGTTCGAACCGGTCGGCAAGTACCTCATCAACGTGTGCGGAACAATGTCGTGTGCGCTCTTGGGAGCAGATGATCTCATGCACGCAGCAGAAGAAGAACTTGGCATTCACGAAGGCGGGACAACCGACGACGGAATGTTCACCCTGCATCGCGCTGAATGCCAGGCAGCGTGCACCGAGGCGCCATGTCTTCAGGTGAATTACCGGTTTAAGTTTCGAGCCACCCCAGTCGAGGTTCGACAACTCATTTCTGATCTGCGAAGTGGCCGGCTGGACGATGAGGTCCCACCGCACGGCACACTTGCGCGCATCCGCCAACACATTCCTGCCGATCGTGGTGTGGGAGCAGTTGACCCCGCAGATGTGACAGAGCCACCTGCATGGATCTCGGCAGCATCACAAGGCGGTGCATCATGACATCATTCCCTTGGGCACCAGGGTTTATCGAGGGCAACCGACCACAGATTGTCACCTCTCGTTTCCAGTACGAAGATTCATTCACGCTTGAGCGGTATCTCGCGACCGGCGGATACGAAGGTCTTCGATCGGCTCTCGCTCGCAGCCCGCAGGACATGCACGAAGAAGTTCGCTCATCAACTCTTCTAGGTCGTGGCGGAGCCGGCTTCCCTGCTGGTGTGAAGTGGGGCTTGACACCAGAGGGTGTGTACCCGCGCTATCTCGTGGTGAATGGTGACGAGTCAGAACCGGGCACGTACAAAGACCGTTTGCTGATGGAGCGCGATCCGCATCAACTCATCGAGGGCTGCCTCATCGCCTGTTACGCGGCGGGCCTATCTCGGTGCTTCTTGTACATTCGGGGTGAGATGGCGCTCGCTCAAGAACGTGTGGCAGCAGCACTGAATGACGCATACGCCGCTGGTTACATCGGTAAGAACATTCTTGGATCAGCATTCAGTATTGACATTGTCTTGCACTGGGGAGCCGGTGCATATGTTGTCGGCGAAGAAACGGCGCTCATTGAGTCACTAGAAGGCAATCGCGGCATGCCTCGACTGAAGCCCCCATACTTTCCTGCAGCAATCGGGCTCTATGGTCAACCAACCATCGTGAACAACGTTGAGACGTTGTCGAACCTGCCGTTTATCGCCACCAAGGGTGCGGCGGAATACACAGCGATTGGAACTGAGTCATCGCCAGGAACCCGTATGGTCGCGGTATCAGGTCACGTTCGCCGTCCAGGTGTCTACGAAATCATTAACGGAACGACCACATTTCGGGACTTGCTGTACGGCGAAGAGTTTTGCCAGGGAATTCGCGATGGCAACGACCTGAAAGCGTTTGTCCCGGGTGGTGGTTCAGCGCCGTGGTTCCTTCCCGATCAACTTGACCTGCCATTTGAAGGGCGACTCGTTGGAGCAGCTGGATCAATGCTCGGTTCTGGAGCAATCATGGTGATGGATTCGACAACCGATATTCCGTCCGCAGCCCTCACACTGACGAAGTTCTACGCCCACGAATCGTGCGGAAAATGTGTTCCCTGCCGCGAAGGCGGCACATGGTTGATGCGAATTCTTGATCGGGTGGTCGAGGGACATGGCACCACCGATGACCTCGACCTCCTGCTCGAGGTAGGCGAATCAATTTGCCCTGGCGACATGCCACATGCTGCGAGCGCTGATCTTCAACTCGAAGCAACGCCGTTCCCGTACAAGATGACAACGATCTGTTTTGTCGGGCCATCGGCTTACGTGCCGGTGCACTCTGCATTGACGCTATTCCGTTCAGAGTTTGAAGCTCGGGTGGCTCCGTCTCGGTCACGCACTCGTATTCCGGTGACCGCTGTAGGAGGTGACTCATGAGCGAGCAGTTGGTCGAAATTACTGTCAACGGCAAAACTGTTTCTGCGAAGCCCGGTGAAATGGTGATTGCTGCGGCTGAACGAGCAGGGGATTTCATCCCACGCTTCTGCTACCACCCTCGGATGTCATCTGTTGGCATGTGTCGGCAGTGTCTTGTTGAGATCGACACCGGGCGTGGGCCAATGCTGCAGCCATCGTGCATGGTGCCGGTCGCACCGGGCATGACGGTCGATACCCAGTCAGAGACGACTAAACGCGCTCAAGAGGGAATTCTCGAGCTTCTGCTCGCCAACCACCCCCTCGACTGTCCGGTGTGTGATAAAGGCGGGGAGTGTCCGCTGCAAGATCAGGCATTCAGCCACGGTCCGGGCGAGAGTCGCTACATCGAAGAAAAGCGTCACTACGAGAAGCCAATCGAGATCTCGTCGCTCATCATGCTCGATCGCGAGCGGTGCATCCTCTGTGATCGATGCACACGCTTCGCAGATGAAGTTGCAGGTGATCCTCTCATCCACTTCGTTGAACGTGGCAACGCCACACAAGTGATGACCTATCCAGATGAGCCGTTCTCATCTCACTTTTCGGGTAACACTGCCCAGATTTGCCCGGTCGGTGCTCTCACTGCGAAGCCATATCGCTTCAAGGCGCGGCCATGGGATCTAGAGCAGAACAACAGCACATGCACATCGTGCTCGGTTGGCTGCGAAATTTCGGTGCATTCAAGCCGTGACCAAGTGCTTCGTTATCAGGGCATAGATAACGACGACGTCAACTGGGGATGGCTCTGCGATCGCGGACGATTCAACTTCGAATCGATTCACGCTGAAGGCCGAATCGCCGAGCCCTTGATCAAAACAGCAGATGGCCATCAAGCCGCCTCATGGAACTCTGCGATGTCAATCACAACAGATCTTCTCAAGGGAGCGTTGGAATCAAAAGGTCCATCGTCAATCGGTGTGATTGGTGGTGCACGTGGCACAAACGAGGACGCATGGGCCTGGGCCCAATTGTGTTCAGCGCTAGGTGTCGACCGTCATGACCCGCAGCTCGGAGACGGTATGCCGGCAGCACTTCTTGGGATGCCGCGGGCAACGATTAGAGAGATGGCATCGGCATCAACGGTTGTGCTGATGGCACCGGATCTCAAAGAAGAACTACCTGTGTTGTATCTGCGTCTGCGCGATGCGGTGGTTAACGGTTCGACCAAGATCATCGAATTCACTTCAACTGGAAGTGGTCTCACCCGTCATGCATGGCGTTCAGTTCGCCATGGTGCTGGCGATATCTCCATCGCTGTGACCGAAACACTCGCTGATGCCGAGGTTCAAGCGCAACTTTCGAGTGGGCCTGTTGTCGTGATTGCCGGCCGCTCAAACCTCGCATCTTCGGCAGAGCTCGAGTTCGCGGCGGTTCAGCAGCTGGTGGCCTCAATCGATGGTGCCACGGTGCTTCCGGCATTGCGCCGAGGCAACGTGGTCGGAGCGCTCCAGGCAGGGCTTGCTCCTGAATCACCACAACACGATTCAACTTCAACATTGGCTGCCGCAGCGGGCGGGTCAATTGAAGTACTCGTTTTGCTCGGTTGCGATCCTCTCGCTGACTTCCCTGATCGTGAACTTGCAATCGCCGGATTGAACGGTGCTGGACGGGTGGTGTCAATCACGGGCCACATGAACGCGTCAACGGTCTCGGCCGATGTCGTGTTGCCGGCAGCGGTGATGTCAGAAAAGGCCGGATCAACAACAAATCTCGAAGGTCGGGTCTCTCCGGTTTCGAAGAAGATAAACACACCAGGTGTTGCTCGAGCTGACTGGATGATTGCAGTTGAGCTCGCCGATCGTCTTGGCAGCAATCTTGGTGTCGGTTCAGTCGAGGAAATTTCTGCTCAGTTGGCGTCAACCGGCGCCGAAGTTGGAGCAGTTTGGTCGGTTCCGTTCGAGCTCACTTCAAGCGAAACCAGCGTTTCATCGAAGGGTGGCTACGACATCGACCTTGTTGTATCGAGAGTGATGTACGACGGTGGGGTTGCAACTGCTTCTTCGCCATCTCTTGCTGGGCTTGCGCAGGGTCGTGCTGTTGCCGTCAGTCCCGATGTGCTTGAGCAACTCGGTATCTCGACCGGTGACATGATCAGGCTTGTGTCTGAGCGTGGGTCCGTTGAGCTTCCTGTGTGTCGAGATGATCGCCTCAGCCGCGACACCATCTGGGCGGCATTTGGTCAACCCGATCGTGAGAGTGGTCATGGCGATGTTCGAGCGTTGATTTCTTCTTCCGCTCCTGTGAGCCGTGTTCGAATTGAGCGGGTGTCATGAATCTGTTGAATCGCATCCCTTCCGCTGATCCAATGCTTGATGCGGAGTCGTTCTGGTGGCAGCCGCTCGCTGTTGTTGGTCTCAAGGTGCTTGTTGTCTTCGTCATCGGCCTCGTCGGCACCATGTTCATGGTCTGGTTTGAGCGAAAAATTGTTGCCGGTATGCAGAACCGTGTTGGCCCCAACAAGGCCGGTCCGTTTGGGTTGCTTCAGACGCTCGCCGATGGCACAAAACTGTTTTTCAAAGAGGATCTGATCCCCGAAAAGGCAGATCCCTTCGTCTTCCGGATCGCTCCATTTCTTGCGTTTGTCCCAGCGTTCTTGGTGTGGGCCGTCATCCCGCTCGGTGGCGACTTCACCGGTGGCCGTGATGGAACAGTGACCTGGTTCGGTCAGGTCACCCGGGTGCAGCTTGCCGACCCGCCAATTGGTGTGCTGCTCGTTCTCGCGCTGTCGTCAATTGCTGTGTATGGCGTGATGCTCGCTGGGTGGTCGAGTGGTTCGAAGTATCCACTTCTTGGCTCGGTTCGCGCGTCGGCACAAATGATTTCGTATGAGGCTGCACTTGGACTCAGCCTTGCAGCGGTGCTGATGACCGCCGGAACACTATCGACTTCAGGAATTGTGTCTGCTCAGAGCTCGATCACAAATTGGCACTTACTATCGACAGGCATCGTGCCGTTCGTCGTCTTCTTAATTGCAATGACGGCGGAACTCAATCGTCCCCCGTTCGACCTCGTTGAGGCCGAACAGGAACTTGTTGGTGGCTTCCATACCGAGTACTCATCGATCCGCTTTGCCCTGTTCTTCCTTGCAGAGTTCATGAACGTTATTTCGATGAGTGCGTTGCTCGTCACCTTGTTCCTTGGTGGACCGCAGCCGCTGTACCTTGGTGGAGTAGACATTTTCGCCGTTCTTGGGCCGTTTGGCGGTACGGCATGGCTCCTTCTGAAGGTGTTCGCATTCCTCTACATGTATGTCTGGTTCCGAGCAACGCTCCCGCGTTTGAGATATGACCAACTGATGAACCTTGGTTGGAAAGTGCTCATTCCAATCTCGCTCGGTTGGTTCATCCTTCTCGCCGCATTGCAGGTCGCTCGTGACAGCGATGTCAGTGGGTTGGAGTACGCACTCATCGTTGGCGGTTGTTTGGTTGGGATTGCGCTTGCATACATGTTGTTCCAAGCAGCACTAAATGTTGCTCGCCGAAACCGTGAGGCAGAAGGAGCGGCGTACTGATGGGTTATTTCGAAGGATTTGCTGTCACTATTCGTCAGCACCGACTCTTTGGTGGAAAGCGAGTTACCACGAACTACTCGGGTGGTCGCGCGGCACGCCGCAAGGGTGACGACCACAATCCCGAGGCTGATGATGATCAGAAAGCACCGAAGCCGGAGCGATTACACGGCCGTCATGTTCTCAACCGGTATGCCGATGGCATGGAGAAATGCATCGGATGTGAACTGTGTGCCGGTGTGTGTCCTGCGAAGTGCATTTATGTGCGTGGAGCAGACAACGATCCAGAGAATCCGACCTCTCCTGGTGAACGGTTCGGTTTTGTATACGAGATCAACTATCTGCGCTGCATCCATTGTGATCTCTGCGTCGAGGCATGCCCGACCGAAGCGATTACTGAATCAAAGCTGTTTGAGTTCTCGTTTACGAATCGAAATGATGCGATTTATACAAAATCTGAATTACTTGTCGACGACGAGGGCCGTCCGCAGCAACTTCCGTGGGAGGACTGGCGCGACGGCGAAGAACTGTTGACCTCTGGCTGGATGCGAGCAACCTCACCTGCCGGTGATGCCGATTTTGAAGGCGTTGTCGGCTGGAGCGATGAACTTGGGTTTGGAACTCGCGCGCCCGAACCGCAGCAGGGGGAGCGCGACAGCTAATGGAATTACTTGTGTTTGTGCTTGCTTCAGTGATGGTGCTGGCTGGGGCTATTGGTGTTATTGCGTACCGCAATCCGGTTCATGCTGCTCTTGGTCTTGTTCTCACATTGTTCGGAATAGCCGTGCACTTCGTGTCGATGGAAGCCCACTTTCTCGCGGCCGTACAGGTCATTGTCTACGCAGGGGCCATCGTGGTGCTGTTCCTCTTCGTCATCATGTTGCTCGGTGTTGACCGCGCAGAAGATCTCACCGTCGAACCATTCCAAATTCAGCGGCCTCTCGCTGTGATCATTGGTGTTGCCATCAGTGGCCTCATCACCGCTGCAGTTGTGCGAGGACGCTCGACGTTGGGTGAGCGGATCGACTCCGGTGTCCCTGGAGATGACAACATTCGCGAACTGGCCCGCAGCCTGTACAGCGACAATGTCTTTGCGTTTGAGTTGACCTCTGTGTTGCTCATCGTTGCTGTCGTCGGAACGGTGGTGCTTACCCGCCGTCAACGTGGGGGAGTGGATAAGTGACTCCGACAACCACTTGGTACCTCGTGCTTGCAGCGATCCTGTTTGGTGTCGGCGTGATCGGATTGATGATCCGCCGGAATCCATTGGTGATGTTCATGTGTATCGAACTGATGCTGAATGCAGTGAATCTTTCGTTTGTTGCCTTTGCCAGAGCCTTTACTGATATCTCAGGTCAGACAGCAGTGTTCTTCGTGATGGTTGTCGCTGCTGCTGAAGTAGTAGTCGGGCTAGGCATCATCATTGCCATTCTCCGACGTCGACCTGGTGCAACGATTGACGACCTGGCGGAGCTGAAAGGCTGAACATGCTTGATCTCGTGTGGTTAATACCTGCATTTCCGCTGTTCGGATTTCTGCTCATTCTGCTGTTCGGCCGCCGCCTTGGTGAGCCCGCTGCTGGGTTCTTAGCGGCTGCCGCAGTTTTTGGGGCGTTCATTGTCACTGTTGCAGTGTTCTTTGATCTGCTTTCGATTGACGAACACCATCGCTCGCACGTCGTCACGCTCTTTGAATGGGTTCCGGTTTCTTCACTGCAAATCGACATGGCTTTACTCGCCGATCCACTCTCGGTGACGATGGCACTATTCGTGACGGGTATTGGATTCCTCATCCATCTCTTTGCCATCGGATACATGCATGGTGATCCGAAGTTCTCAAAGTTCTTCTTGTACCTCAATCTCTTCGTTCTGTCGATGTTGATGCTGGTCTTCGGAGAGAACTTGCTCGTCACATTCCTTGGTTGGGAAGGTGTGGGAGCTTGCTCGTACTTCCTTATCTCGTTCTGGCACACCCGCGACTCGGCGGCAACTGCCGGCAAGAAAGCATTCGTGACGAACCGCATTGGTGACTGGGGAGTCATGTTGGCGATGTTCCTCGGATTCCAGGCTGTTGGCTCGGTGAGTTACGGTGCTCTGAATTCGGCGGCAGAGTCGGGCGCTCTCGCTTCGTCGACTGCAACCGGCATCGCACTTCTGCTCTTCGTTGGCGCTGTCGGCAAATCAGCGCAGTTCCCTTTGTATCTCTGGCTACCTGACGCAATGGAAGGCCCAACACCGGTTTCAGCGCTGATTCATGCTGCAACGATGGTGACGGCTGGTGTGTTCTTGATGACCCGCATGAACCCGATGCTCGCAGCAGCAGCCGATTGGGCGCCAATGATCGTCGCTTGGGTGGGGGCGCTGACAGCATTGTTCGCAGCAACGATTGCGGTTGCTCAATCGGACATTAAGAAAGTGCTTGCATATTCGACGGTGTCCCAGCTCGGGTACATGTTCCTTGCGGTCGGCACCGGTGCATATGTTGCAGCAATTTTCCACATGGTGACCCATGCATTCTTCAAGGCCCTCATGTTCCTCGGGTCTGGTTCGGTGATTCATGGCATGCACCACGAACAGGACATGCGACGCATGGGCGCGTTGCGCAAGGTGATGCCGATTACTGCAGGCACATTCATCATTGGCTGGCTTGCGATTGCTGGTGTTCCGCCGTTTGCGGGCTTCTGGTCAAAAGACGAAATCTTGCTGTTTACATTGGCAAAGAGCCCCGTGCTGTATGTGATTGGGCTCGTGACAGCAGTCCTCACTGCCTTCTACATGACCCGTCAGGTGATGATGGTCTTTTTCGGTGAGGCAAAGTGGGAAAGCCACGCGGAAGAACATGGTGCGCATGGCGACTTCAAACCTCATGAGTCACCTGGGATCATGTTGTTCCCATTGGTGGTGCTGTCGGTGCTGTCGTTCGCAGGTGGGATTATCCAGTTGCCATCGTTTGGGATCATTCCAAAGGGTCTTCGTCACCGTTTAGAAGATTGGCTGCACCCTGTCGTAGCACCGGGTGAAGCGGTGATTTCAGGGACGTCTGCTTATGATGCGAAGGAATGGCTCGCGGTGCTCGCAATTGCGTGTGCACTGAGCGGCATCCTCCTCGGAGTGTTGGTCTACGGTCGACGCAAGTTGCGGGCAATTGAGCCGGCGATCCTTGCGGATGGATGGCGATATGACAGCAGCGTGTCAGCCTTTATGGGTGGCCCTGGTCGACGGATGTTCGACGCCATCGCATGGTTCGATGCAAAGGTTGTCGATGGTGCGGTAAACGGTGTTGCTACCGCAGTGCGTTCAACGTCTGGAACTGTCCGTCGCGTACAGAGCGGCAACGTTCGCAACTATGCCGGTGTCATCGGCATCGGGGTCGTATTAATCCTTGCGTGGTTTGTCGTCCTGCGGGGGGTGTTGTGATGGTTGCCGCAACTTCAACTGAAGTGGCATTCCCACTGCTGTCCATGCTGATTGTTGTTCCAGTTGTTGGAGCGCTTCTCATCGCAGTGTTGTCGAATCGTCGTCCCGAATACTCAAAGCTCGTCGCGTTGCTCGCTTCAGTCGGAACAGGCGCGTTGTCGGTATGGGCGTTTGTCAATTTCGACAGCCATTCGTCCGGCTTTCAGTTCACAAGTCAGCATCCATGGATTGAGTCGTGGGGCATCTCTTGGCATCTTGGCATCGACGGCATCTCGTTGTTCCTTGTGCTGCTCACAGGTGTGCTGTTCCCTCTCGCAATCGCTGGGATTGACCCGCATAACGATGATCCTCGGCGGGATAAGCCATATTTTGCGTGGTTATTGCTCCTTGAAGCAGGGGTGATGGGTTCGTTCCTCAGCCTCGATCTGTTCTTGTTTTTCGTGTTCTTCGAGATCGTGTTGGTTCCGATGTACTTCCTCATCGGTGGGTGGGGTTACGAAGGTCGCGAGTACGCCGCAACAAAGTTCTTCCTCTACACGATGGCCGGCTCAGCATTCATGCTCGTTTCAATTTTGGCCACCGTCTTCATTGCTCGTGACAACGGAGTGGGCAAGGTCACGTTCGATCTCATCGAGCTCGCCGAGGGGGCGAACTTTGCGGCTTCGACAGGCAGGTGGCTGTTCTTTGGGTTTGCAATTGCCTTTGCGGTAAAGGTTCCAATCTTCCCGCTGCATACCTGGTTGCCGGATGCTCACACACAGGCTCCGACCGCAGGCTCGGTTGTGCTGGCTGGGGTTATGTTGAAGTTGGGCACCTATGGCTTGCTGCGTTTTGGACTGTATTTGTTCCCCGAAGCGTCGTACTGGAGCCGCTCACTGTGGTTGACACTCGCTGTGATCGGCATCATTTATGGCGCGATCGCCGCAACGATGCAAAAAGACTTGAAGCGCCTTGTCGCGTACTCATCGGTAGCGCACCTTGGTTTCATCGTGCTCGGCACGTTTGCATTTACTTCGCAAGCAGTTACGGGTTCCGTGATGCAGATGGTGAACCACGGTGTGTCAACCGGAGCGCTGTTCTTGATGGTTGGCATGATCTACGAGCGGCGTCACACCCGCGAGATTTCGCAACTGAAAGGCTTGCAGCATGTTGCCCCAGTGTTCGCTGCGGCGTTCACCGTGGTGATGCTTTCGTCGATTGGTGTTCCTGGGTTAAACGGATTTGTGGGTGAGTACCTCATCCTTATCGGTGCATTCCTTACCGCTCGATGGTGGGTGGTCATCGCAGCAACCGGAGTCATTTTGGCTGCGCTATATCTGCTGTGGGCATACCAGCGGGTCTTCCACGGCGAGCCCGATGAGGAGAACTCAACATTTGCTGAATTAAAAATCAAAGAGGGGCTGGTCCTTCTTCCGTTTATCGGCGTCATTATTTTCACTGGCGTTTATCCCAAGCCAATGCTCGAGCGAATTGAGCCAGCGGTTGAGGCGCTCATCGTGCATGTTGAAGGTCGAACAGATTTCGTTGAACCTCAGCCGGCTGCCCCGGTCGTAGATACTGAGAGTGAATCGCACGGAGAGGAAGGCTGATGTTTGCTCAAGAACTCTTCGTCGGGCCATCGGTTGACTGGTTTGCGTTATCGCCACATCTCGTGCTTGTTGGTGGCGCACTGTTGCTGATGGTGGTGGGTTCACTGACCCCACCTTGGCCACGAGGTTTGACGGCACTTTCAACGGTCATGTTCACCGCCATTGCGGCGGTGCTGTCGGTGTCCATCTGGAAGGATGTCGGAAGTGATGGCCCGTCATCGATTGTTGGTGGCGTGATCGCAGTTGACCGTCTTGCGGTATTTCTCACCTTTGCGATTCTTGCGGCGACAGCACTGGTCGTGTTGATGTCAGATGGGGAGCTCCGCGGGACTGACAATGATGGGCCTGAGATCTACTCGTTGCTCCTCGTCGCAGCAACTGGTGCGATCGTCATGGTTGGTGCGAATGAACTCATTGTGATGTTCCTTGGGCTCGAAACCTTGTCCCTTGCGCTGTATGTGTTGGCAGCATCAGATCGCAGGCGCTCGGCAAGCCAAGAGTCAGGAATGAAGTATTTCATTCTGGGTGGTCTTGCATCTGCGTTCTTCCTGTACGGAATTGCCTTGCTGTATGGAGGCACCCGAACAACATCGTTGGGTGAGATGGTGACTCGCCTTCAGGGTGAGGTCAACATTGGCGGCAACGATGCCCTTGTCCTTGCCGGCATCGCATTGATGTTGATCGGGTTTGCATTCAAGGTCTCCGCTGTGCCATTTCATGTGTGGTCCCCCGATGTGTACCAGGGTGCGCCATCGAATATCACGGCGTTTATGGCATCGGTCGGCAAGGTTGCAGCCTTTGGTGCCATGTTGCGCGTGCTCGTTGCTGCATTGCCGTTCTACCGCGACGATTGGCGTCCGATTATTTGGGTACTCGCAGTGCTGTCGTTGGTGGTTGGCTCACTGCTCGCTGTTGTTCAGACCGATGTGAAACGGATGTTGGCGTTCTCTTCAGTGAGCCACGCGGGTTTCATCCTTGTTGGAATTGAAGCGACAGGTTGGTCAGCTGGTGAGAATGGGATGTTCTCGTCAGTTCAATCGGTTGCGGTGTATCTGGGGTTGTATTCGGTGCTCGTCGTCGGATCATTTGCCGTGGTCACAGTTGTGGGCCGAGGCGGAGATACGTCGCTTGATGGATTCAACGGGCTATCAACTCGGCGACCAACTCTCGCTCTCGCCTTGACGGTGTTTTTGCTCGCTCAGGCCGGAGTGCCATTCACCTCTGGATTTGTTGCGAAGTGGGGCGTGATTCAGTCCGCGGTCGACGAGGGCAGCTACTGGCTAGCGGTCATTGCAATGCTTGCTGCGGTTATTGCAGCGTTCTTGTATCTCCGCATCATGGTGAGCATGTGGCTTCGTCCTGCCGCTGAATCAGCAGAGTCGGTAGCGGTACCTGGTCTGAGTGGACTCGCAATTGCAGTTGCAGCAATTTTCACGATTGTGATTGGTGTTTATCCACAGTGGGTCCTCTCGATGGCCGAAGGAATCGCAGCATTCCCGTAGCGATGACCTCTGTGGTCTCATCTCACCTTGATGCGAGGACGCCCATGGCTGGATCTGTCATTGGGCTTCTGAAGCAAGGGCTTCGAATCATTGGTGTTGTGGCCGCATTGTTGTTGCTGACTGGTTCGCACGTTACCGCCCACTCAGATTTTGAAGGATCTGAGCCCGCTGATGGTTCCGTGATCAATGAATTACTTGACTCCGTCGTGCTGAACTTTGCGGTTCCCGTACTCAGCGAGGGAGCCTCAGTTATTGCAGTCGGCGCTGATTCGGGTGTAGTGACTGAGGGTGTTGTCACTGAGATCACGGGGACGTCATGGCGAGCGTCTTTCATTCCCGCGCTTCAGGGTGAAGTTGTTCGCGTCGCCTTCGCCTTCCGAGCCGAGGATGGACATCTCGTAGAGGCCGAAGTGTTGTTTGATCTCACCGCTGCCACGACGACCTCGATAGAGACGTCAACGACCATAGTTTTTGGTGATGTTGAGGTCGGTGACGTTGTGCCGGCGGGTGGAACCCCATCGGCGACGGCAACGACGGGCACGACCCCATTAGTGACTCAAGGTGAGGCCGCCGGTGATTCGAATGAGGTTCAGGTTGTTGAAGTACCACCAGCCAGCGACGTTTTCTCGTTGAACGACGGCGTGAATCACGTCGCTCGACTGACTCAGAATGTCCTCGGTTTTGCCCTCGTGGGTGGCGTGTACTTCGCCCTGTATCTCTGGAGGCGCGGTGAGCTACTTCCTGCACCTCGCTTGATCGGAGCAATGGCAGCAGTGTTGGGCGTCGCGAGTTTTGCAGAAATCGCAACGATTGCTGGTCAACTCGACATTTCAGTATCCGACGCGCTGACCCACACTCTGGGACGATCTGCCTTAATGACGTTATGTGCTTCACTGCTGTTTGTCATTGCAGCTGCATCGGTGGTGACCGGCCAAGTGACCTCGCGATCAGCATTTCGTTTATTGATGTTGGTTCCCTCGCTTGGCATCGTGGGAGCTCCGGCCTTTGATGGACATGCAGTGACGAAGGGTCCGAGAATTGCTCATGCACTCAGCGACATTGTTCATATGGGCTCAGCAATGATTTGGGTTGGTGCAGTATTGGGACTTGCCCTTGTGGCGCGGGTCGACGAAGCATCGCTGACAGAGGTTGCGCGGAGAACAGCGAAGGCTCTGGCCGGAACAGTTGTGGTGGTTGCTGTCAGTGGTGTCGCGATGACGTTGATGATTCTTGATGGGTTCTCGTCCTTGACAGATTCGACGTGGGGGCGGATATTGATTGTGAAACTGGTTGTGGTGGGAGCTGCCGGAGTGATTGGAGCGGTTCATCACTGGCGAATCGTTCCCCAACTCGAGTTGATCGGTTCGAGAAGAAGTTTCCGCCGGTCGGTTGCTCTCGAGTGCGTCGTTCTATTCGCAGTCATTGCGACAAGTTCGTGGCTTGTCGTCGCAATGCCGTGAAGTACGAAGTTCTCTCTCAGGGACGTGGCTAGGTAGGGTCGCTTTCATGTTCATCAATGGCGAATGGTGTGAGTCTGTAAGCGGTGCTTCATTTGATGTCACCGATCCGGCAACGGGAGCCGTTATCGGTTCTATGCCTGATGGTGGAAAGGCAGACGCCGAGCGTGCGATCGCCTCAGCAGATGAAGCCTTTGCGCAGTGGTCATCAACAACTGCCCGCGAGAGGTCAGATGTCTTACTGAAGGCCTGGCAGATCATGACAGAACGTGCCGGTGAGCTTGCAGAGTTGATGACTCGAGAGCAGGGCAAGCCGTTAAAGGCCGCGCGGAACGAAGTGAATTACGCCGCTGATTTCCTTCGTTACTACTCAGAAGAGGCGACCCGTATTGCGGGTGAGTGGTTGCCGTCGCAACGCTCTGACCAGCGATTCCTCATTCTTCGTCAGCCGGTTGGCCTTGTCGCCATGGTGACGCCATGGAACTATCCGATTTCGATGCTGACCCGCAAGATGGGCCCTGCACTCGCTGCTGGTTGCACGCTTGTCTTGAAGCCAGCGGAAGATACTCCCTTGTGCGCAAAAGCAGTGTTTGATGTCTTCATTGATGCGGGTGTTCCTGCTGGTGTCATCAACATGGTGACGGCGAAGGATCCGAAGCCGATCGGTGATGTCTTCACCACAGACCCACGTGTTCGGAAGATCACATTTACTGGCTCGACCCCTGTGGGGCGACTACTCGCGGGGCAGGCCGCTGCGCATCTGAAGCGAGTATCGGTCGAGCTCGGTGGTCACGCACCATTCATTGTGTTTCCGGACGCCGATCCAGTTCGGGCGGCAAAGGGAGCAGCAGCCCTGAAGTTCTTGAATTCGGGCCAGGCATGTATCAGCCCCAACCGGTTGTATGTCTCTGAGCAGCATGCCGATGCATTCACCGAAACGATGGTTGACCGCGTGGCGCGAGTGAGCGCCGGAAATGGCTTCACCGATGGTGTTGGGGTTGGTCCCCTCGTCAATGAGGCTGCGGTCGCCAAAGTTGAGGCGCAAGTCGACGACGCAGTGAGCAAAGGCGCCGCAGCGCTCGTTGGTGGTCATCGACTGACCGATGGCGAGTTTGCAGCTGGACACTTTTTTGCTCCCACCCTGTTGAGCGGTGTGACTGAATCGATGACGATTTACCGCGAAGAGACGTTTGGTCCAGTTGCTCCGATCATCACTTATGGAAGTGTTGAAGAGGTCGTTGCACTCGCAAATGACACCGAGTACGGGCTTGCGGCCTACGTGTACACCAATGACATTTCCACCGCAATCCGGACTGCAGAGGGACTGCGGTTTGGAATTATCGGTGTGAACGATGTGAATCCAACTTCGGCCTCTGTGCCATTTGGAGGAATGAAAGATTCGGGTATCGGTCGCGAAGGTTCGCACGACGGTATTGAGGAGTACCTCGAAACAAAGTCGATTGGTTTCGCGGTCTAGCGACAGTCGCCGTGTGACGACGATTATGTTCCGCAGTAGGTGCGATAGCCCGGGGCTGGATCGCCGGGCATGGCGTACCGTTCGGCACCAATGACTTCGTCGTACGGATGTGTCACCCGTTCGAGGAGCGCCTCGAACGGTGCGAGATCATCGGCGACCGCGGCTGAGAGCGCCTCTTCAACCAAATGGTTTCTTGGCACGTAGATCGGATTGGCTGCTTGTAATCGGTCGATGAGTTCAAGATTGGTAACCCCCTCAAGTTGAAGACGGGTTTCCCACCGTGTCGTCCATTCGCCGAACCCGATATCGCGCCCGCGTAAATGGTCTGCAAGGGAACGCATCGTTGAGACGAGGTCGAGGCGACGTTCTTGAAGTAGCGCCACCAGGTCATTCGCAAGGTCGTCATCTCCATCTGCTTGTGTTGAGAATCCGAGGCGCCGATTCATTCCTGAATGCCAGTGGCGAGAGAAGATGTCGGGGAACGCTTCGAGCGCCTCGGTCGCAGGGGCAATGGCATCTTCTGGGTTGGCGGCAATCAGAGGCAGAAGGGTCTCAGCGAACCGAGCGAGATTCCATTGTGTAATCGCAGGTTGCCGGCCATAGGCATATCTGCCTCCCTCGTCGATGCTTGAGAACACAGTTTGAGGGTCGACGGTGTCCATGAAGGCACAGGGTCCGTAGTCGATCGTCTCGCCAGAGATGGTGACGTTGTCGGTGTTCATGACCCCGTGAATGAATCCGACGAGCATCCATTCCGCCACGAGGCTGGCCTGTCGCTCGATGACGGCGGTGAGCAGGTTCAGGTAGCGGTTGTTCTCACCGTCGAGTTCGGGGTAGTGGCGCGCGATCGCATAATCGGCAAGAGCCCTCAGGTCATCGACCGAGTCAAGAGAGGCGGCGTATTGAAATGTGCCAACTCGAAGGTGAGATGCAGCAACCCGAACGAGAATCGCTCCTGGTAGCGGGCGCTCGCGCATTGCGAGTTCACCGGTGGTGATGACAGCAAGCGCACGCGTGGTTGGAATTCCAAGGGCAGCCATCGCCTCACCCATGAGGAACTCACGAAGCATCGGGCCCAGAGTTGCTTTCCCGTCACCTCCTCGAGCGAATGGGGTGCGCCCTGATCCTTTGAGATGCAGGTCCCATCGTTGACCTATGGGGTCAGAAAACTCGCCGATGAGGAGCGCTCGTCCGTCGCCAAGGCGAGGTGAGTACGAGCCGAATTGATGGCCTGCGTAGGCAAGTGCGTAGCGTTCCGCATCTTTCGTTGTTCCGTTGCCAGAGAACAGATGCAGTGCTTCGTTGCTAGCGAGCCAATCTGCGTCAATCCCGAGGTCGATAGCGAGTTTCGGGTTTGCAATGACGAGCTGTGGTTGAGACGAGATGTCTGCTGCCCAACTCGCAGCAAGTGATGGGAGCGAACGTGCATATGTGTGCTCAAACTCGGGTGGCGCGGCAGGGGAAGCCATGTGAAGAGCGTAGAGCGGATGAAGTGACTGGGTGGACTGGAGCTTCAGCTTGCAGTTGCTGGTGTTCTGCCAATAGGCCCAACGACAAAAATGATTGCGGCTACTGCCGATGCGATTGCCCCAGCCACGAACACAGCTGGAGCGCCGGAAGCGCTGAGCATGACACCAGCCAGAAGCGGCCCAATGGTTTGCCCGAGTCGAGCAAATCCGACCCAGGTCGCAACTACTGCCCCTCGGTGCTCGGGCGGTGCCTCGCTCATCGCCACCTCTTGGAGGTTGGGGATGAGCGCTCCCTCTCCGAGGCCGTAGAAGAGCGTTCCAAGCAACAGCATCGGTACGACCTGGGCCCACCCGATGAACAGCATTCCGATTGCCCACGCCGCGGCGCTGGTGGCGAGCGCCCACTTCACGTTCACTTTTCGTCGAATCCGACCCAAATTGAATCCGACTAAGGCTGACGACAGAGCGGGGACACTGATCATGAAGCCCCGCCATCCTGAGGACATTGAGAATCGGGTCTCGAGATGATGTGGCATTGCGGTGAGGAACACTCCGAAGACGACAGCGAACGCGATTGTTCCGACAACGATTGTTGTTGCGATAACGGGGGTTTTCATTGCGGTACCGACGCCGGAGAGCTGGGATTTCAAGGGTTGCGG
>Ga0222714_10000975_pt1 | contig 32381 bp, 49 predicted proteins | sample C33_3DmetaG_FD_165048 | JGI IMG/M metagenome (GOLD analysis project Ga0222714, IMG submission 165048) | Estuarine water microbial communities from San Francisco Bay, California, United States - C33_3D | ecosystem: Environmental > Aquatic > Marine > Unclassified | place: USA: California... | reverse complement strand
CCGTGCCTTAGTCTATTCAGGAATACTCACCTATGATCAAGAGGAGGGAAATGAGATCGACTACAATGAATTTAAGGTAGGTGTATGGCTCGAGGATGTAACCTCTGAGCAACTACAGGGAATCATCGAAGCGATGGGTGAGTCTCGTGTACTGGGTAACGATATGAATATGGGGATCCAGCGCAAATCAAAAACTACTAAGCAGGGAAAGTAGATAAGCCCTTAACTTGGGATGATCTGTTAGATTACTATATCGGTCAGGTCGGGATATCGCCAATAGAGTTTTGGGCGAATACTTGGAAAGAGAACCAACTATTAGGCGAATCACATACAATCAAACACAATCTTGAGTGGGAAAGGATCCGCTATTTAGCGACTATGATCCATAATGTGAATGTGACTAAAAAGGCTCACATGATCAAGCCTGAGAAACTAATCCCTCTACCTCAAGACATATACTACAAGTCATCCAAGAAAGTCGAGATCCTATCGCCCGAGCAGGTACTGGAGATCGTGAAGAACTTCGGGAAAAAGAAAAAGGTGGAGAATGATTAACTTTGAGCCAAATACTCTACTATGGCGGAATCTAAACTTCGGGTAAATCTAATAGGTGATGCGAGCAGTCTGGACAGATCTCTAAAGATTGCCTCAGCAAGGCTTGACACATTTGGAAAAAAGATCTCTGATGTAGGTAGGGATCTGAGCCTGAAGCTAACACTTCCTATAGTAGCAGCAGGAGGCGCAGCTATAAAGATGGCCTCTGATATGGAAGAATCTCAGAATAAGGTGCGTGTCGCCTTTGGAGATTCATCTCGGAGTGTAGAGGCTTTCGCTAAGACTGCACTTGATTCATTTGGTATAGCAGAGTCATCGGCTCTTGATATGACCGCTCTCTTTGGAGATATGGCAACAGGGATGGGTGTTTCTCAGTCGGAGGCTGCGAGCCTATCGACATCTCTCGTTGGACTCGCTGGTGATCTCTCATCATTCAAGAACATAAATATCGATGAGGTAACTACCGCCCTATCGGGTGTATTCACTGGAGAGACCGAATCTCTGAAGCGATTAGGTATTGTGATGACTGAGGTGAACCTCGAGCAGTTCGCAATGCAGGAGGGTATTCAGAAGTCAGTCAAGGAGATGACCCAGCAAGAGAAGATCATGCTGAGACTGAACTATATATTCAGTGTGACCAAAAATGCTCAGGGTGATTTTGCTCGAACTCAGGATGGTGCTGCAAACCAAACTCGAAAACTACAGCAGGGAATAAAAGAATTAGCTGCTGAGATAGGTGAGAATCTACTACCTAAATACACCAAGATAGTCACTAAGCTAAACGAGTACATCAAGCAATTTAAAGCTGCTGATGAGGAGACTCAGAATATGATTATCACCTTCTCAGGTATTGTAGCTGCTACCCCACCCGTACTGATTGCTCTTGGCGCTATCGCTAAGGGTATGGCTGCGGTTTCTCGTGCTGCGAGGTATTTAGCCTCAGAGGCTGTGCTGGGTAGATTAAAGAAAGCGATTCTTGGAACATTTGGTCAGGTAGCTGCTTCTGCTACTCTTGCGGTTTTAGCGCTCGATGAACTGACCTCTAAGATAGCACCTGATGTAGGTTTATTCGAGAGACTCAAGATAGCTGCTCAGGGATTAACTAATCCACTGGCTGCGATCACTGGTCTGATGGGCGCACAGGTCAAGAATAGCCCTATAGCGCAGCTTGAGCAGGATATAGCGGACTTTGAGTTCGATATGCTCATGGAGGAGGCTGATGCCTTAGATGCTTTCATAGAGAGCGTAAATAAGCCAAAAGACAAACCCTCAGGTAAGGTGATCGATATGGATCAACTCGAGAAGGATATCGATGAGTTTGAGGGTCTGATGGCCTATGGGGATGCTGTAGCTGCAAAGCATGGAATTGCTCAGATTGATCAAGGTGATAGTAAATTCGCCTATGCACTCGCAGCAGATGAGGCAGCGCTTCAGAGTTTTGCAAATACTGTAAGCAATGTTGCAGATCAGGTGAGTAGCCCGATGGAACAGGTCACAGAGAAAGTCCAAGAGATGAGTATCAATGTAGCCTCTGTTGCTCAGCAGATGGGAACTGCTTTATTCGCAGCTGTCGCTAATGGAGGGAGTGCTATCGCAGCGCTTGGGAATGTAATTATTGGTGTTTTAGGCGATTTATTGATTCAGATGGGTACTGCTGCTGTCGCAGCTTCAAAGCTTGCTGAGACGTTTGCTATTCCAATCGTGGGGGCTGCTGCTGGTATCGCTGCTATTGCACTGGGTACTTTATTCAAAGGACTATCCTCTAAAATGAACTCAGGAGGTGTTGCTGCATTCGCAAATGGAGGTATCGTGTCAGCGCCTACTCTCGGACTGATGGGTGAGTATGCTGGCGCAAGATCAAACCCTGAGGTAATCGCACCACTGGATCGCCTACAATCAATGCTTGGTATGAATAAGCAAGATGTGAATGTCACAGGTCAATTCAGACTCGATGGTCAGGATTTAGTGGTAGCCTTCGAGCGAGCAAATTATGCAAGAAACTCATTTGTTTAGAATATGTCTCAACTAATATATCTACTCACATTCTCTGATACGCATCCTGTGCCATCAGGATCACCACTATCTACACACTACCCAAATGGGCGCAGACATACATTGCAGATATACGATAATAGTCTCAGTGGATCACCTGTGACATCGAATAATGTAATAGGTGATTCGAGTCCAATACAGCTAATATGGGATAATAAAGATGATATCTATAGCCCTATAATGCCATCGAGGATGATCATGAATTTTCTGACAGACGATACAAAGATGATCGATGTCGAGGAGATTATATCTAATGACGATCCGAGTAGATTTGAGGCGAGGCTTTATGTTGCAAATGCATCAGGTGGATCTGATCTGTACTGGAAGGGATGGATCACTAATGTAGAGTTTGAACAACAGATCAACTCATATCCTGTACCCTATAGATTGATCGCTACAGATCTACTCACGAGCCTGAAGAACATCACAACGCTCGATGGTACTGCTCTGATATCACCTCAACAAACAGTTATAGGGTATATCGAAAACGTATTAGCATTTCTTCACTATGGCGCAGCACAGAACATCAGGATCTACAATAATATAAGATGGAAGGTCAGCTCATTTGTTGGATACTACCTTCAGGATTTAGCTTTTGCTTATCCGTTTGAAAATGGATTTGATTTTCAGTATAAGACCGCCTATGAGTACTTAGAGAATGTGCTTCGGATGATGAACGCTCGCTTGTTTGTTGCTGAGGAAAAGTTCTATATAATACCCACTATCTATGGATCAACCACTATGGATGCGGTTGTTAATTCTGTCGGATCAAATTGGGATGATTATGAGAATAGCCTACTCGATGCAGGTACTACCTTTCAGGTAAACTTTAAAGAGTATGCTCTACCTACCTCATACTTTACTGTTACGAAGGATATTGATCTTGTAGTACCTACAGATCTACAAGAGGTAGATGCGAGCCTGAAGATAAGATATGAGACACCTATCGATAAGGTTATATTTGAGTATATAAATAATCCATACACAGCAAACTTTGATGCGAGTGGAATGTCTGAGGCATTTAACTATACCTCGTATCCATCGATAGAGAAAACAAACACCTCTATTTTATATAATCAGACATATTTCAGTGATGACTTCTCAGTGATCGGTACCTCTCAGGTAAAGAGTGGAAACTATAGCTTTAAATCAAACCAAGTCGCAACAAGTAACTTTAGCAACTTCGTAGCTACTGACCGCCTATTTGATACAGGATTTAATACAAACTATGTATCGACACCAGCTGGTTTTAATTGGTTTAATTTCGATGTATATCCTGAGGATTTAGACACCAATACAGATACTGTTGATATCAGATTTGAGGTGGCTCTTTGTCGTGAGATAGGCGGTGTTAAAGAATATTATAGCAATTTAACTTGGACAACTTTCACGGTTGATACTGATATAAAACTGCTAAAATATGATGTTACGCTTAATCTAAATCAGTGGAATAATATATCAGGTGAGGGTCTTGGTGTTGTAAATAATATCAGCCCATCGCCATCAAATACAAAGTATCGTCTGATCATATTCAAACCAAAAACAAGCGCAATAGGTATCACATATCACTATGATAATTGCTTTTTGCATAAGACATTTAGCTTCCCTCAAGAGGAGAAGATCACTCTCGAGATGGCAAATAGTAGTTCTCAGAGAGAGTCTAATATCGAGAATATCACTCTCAAGAACGCTATCAGTGGATTACCTACCTTCGGTAACTTCGACACCCCGAGAATATCCTCAACCACCTATGGTCTATCTGAGTTGATAGGTCAGGAGATCCTGAACGATAATCGTGAGCATATCAGAAAATTCAGTATAACTGTAAAGGCTAAGGATGGCTATGAGCAACTGATCTACCCTTGGCATAAGATATGGATCAACTACAGTGGATATGAGACTAAGGTACTCGGAATCATAGATCGTCTATCCTATGATGCAAGAAAAGGTGTTTGGCAGATCGAGTTTCATATACCTGTACAGAGTCAGAGCGTGAGTTCCTCAAAGCGGATCACCTCATCGAAGATCATCGAATAATTCATTAAAATTTCTTTACCGAGTTAAAAAATTTTTTATCTTCGCATAAATCAATTTAATGCGTATGAAGAAATTTGAACTCGCTTTTCAGAACCAGCTAAATGAGCTGGGGGTGAGGAGAAAAGATGTGTGTGAGGCACTCAGTATTACGATGCCTACACTCAAGTCGAAACTGCGCGATCCTGATCGATTCAGAGTCAGTGATCTGCGTATCCTGAAGAAAATGAATTTTAATGTAAACCAACTTTTAGAACTATGAAAGCAATCAAGATCAAGGGTAGGGATTACATAACCGTGAACGAGAGGCTCAAACACTTCCGACTCGATGACACCTATGCAGGGTGGAATATCATAGAGGATGTGGCTGAGATCAACGCTCATGAGATTATCGTAACCGTAACTATCACAGATGTCGATGGGGTGGTCAGATCAAAGGCGAGTAGCCAAGAGTATCGTGACTCATCGATGATTAACAAGACCAGTTTCTTAGAGAATGCAGCTACCTCAGCAGTAGGGCGAGCCTTAGGCTATTTAGGTATAGGTATTGACACCTCTATCGCTACAGCAGAGGAAATGAAGAACGCTGTGACTAAGCAAGAGTACATCATGAGACAGGTGGTCGAGACAGAGGAATCACCTAAGAGAAAACTCAAGGACTCTGAACTACAAAAACTGATCGATGGCGGTACGCACATCCAAGCAAGCAAGGTGCTTGATACATTTGAGTGTACCCCTGAGCAGATCGAACAAATTAGATTAACCTTTAAATTACGCTAAAATGCAAAACACTGAAAAGAACTTCGCCAAAGGATTCATCGTATCACGCAGAGAGGGTGCGCCTGAATTTGTAATCTCAAATGTAGCTATCAATGTAGCTGAATTTATGGACTGGGTAAATACTCACAAAGACGCTAAGGGATGGATCAATCTGAACATCCTACAGGCTAAGAGTGGTAAGTACTACGCAGAGCAGAATATGTGGCAACCGAGCGCTGATACATCACCTCAGCAGACATCAAATGATGATAGCGATTTGCCATTTTAATAACTCGGGGGCGGTGTAACAACTGCCCCTTTTTTAATAGCATACAATGAAAAAAGTAATACACGATACAAACGCAGAATACCACAGCCAAACCGATTATATCGGAAGCAGTGGACTAAAGGTCATATTCAAGAAGTCAGTATATCACTATCTGAATATGCCAAAACTCGAACCAACCGATTCAATGAGATTGGGTACAGCAGTACATACCGCTCTATTAGAGCCTGAGAAATTTGACGATGAGGTGATCGTACTACCTGAACTTAATCTACGCACTAAGGCGGGGAGAGAGGAGAGAGATGCGATCATGGAGAAGGCCGAGAGAGGTCAGATAGTAATCAAAGAGGATGATCTGAAGGTCATTCAGGCTATCGAGCGCAATTTTAAAAATGACAGGCTCGCAGTAGCCATCTGTGAGGGTGGAGTAGTCGAGGCTTCTCACTATGGAGTGATCGAGGGGATTAAGGTCAGATGTCGCCCTGATGTCTATCAACCTGATCGTGGGATCATAGGTGATGTAAAGACCTGTCAGGATAATAGCCCGAGAGCATTCAAATCTGATGTCTATAAATATGGATATCACCTACAGGCGGTATTCTATGCCGAGACTCTGACTCATGTACTGGGTAAGAAATTCAGCCCTTTTGATTTCAGATTCATAGCTGTAGAGACCAAGTATCCATTTAGTTGTGAGGTCTATGCACTGGATGAGAGAGAGATTGAGAATGGGTACGATGCCCTGAATAAAGCGTGGGCTGAGTGGAAAGTATTTAAGGAGACAGGTGTCGTATTAGGATATCAAACTCAAGACACTGCATCGGATGGTGCTTTAATTTTGTAAATTAACTCAAATCAAAAAAGGTAACATGAGAAGAAATGGGTATTATAAGTATCTCGGTCAAGAGGATCATCTTCAGCACTTGGTGATGACCTACCTCTCTACCCAGTACCCTGATACCCTTTCTATCCATGTTCCGAATGAGGGTAAGCGATCACCCTTTATGCAATATAAATTTAAGTATCTCGGAGGTATGAGTGGTATTCCTGATGTCCTTGTATTTAAAAGTACATCTAAGTACTCAGGCCTCGCTATAGAACTTAAAATCGCACCCAATAAGCCTACAAAGAATCAAAAGGAGTTTCTCGATAAGCTATCCGCCTCAGGATGGTATGCCACATGGACAAGTTCATTTGAGGAGGCAAAGACAATCATTAACCAATACTTTAACGATGGCGACCTATAGATCAGTCTATTATAATGAGAATGATCAGAGGGTTTGGAGAACGGAGAACCCAGCAGCAGAAATGATGGGTTTTGTCTATTGTGGCAAGATGACTCAAGTAGAATTTGAATTTTTACTTGAGATCTTATTCTCGAATTATGGAGATGAGAATATCCCACTGATAGAGTTCAAGAACTTCTTTGATTTAGTATCAGGATTCTCGGAGACACACAAGGGGTAGTTTCTTTTCTGTTGTAAAAGTTTTTTATTACTTTTCACACAAACCAAAACAATGAGCAACCTATACGGGATCCTTCCCGCATCAATCCGTCATGATCAAAATCTACAGCCAGCAGCTAAGGTATTGTATGCTGAGATATCCTCTATGACCTCATCTAAGGGTATTTGCGTGGCCTCTAACGAGACTTTAGGAGATTTATATGGTGTAACACCAGTGACGATCAGTTCGTGGCTTAAATCGCTCAAAACAGCGGGGTATATAAATATCAGCTATGAGAAGGGTACAAATAACCGAGAGATCACCCTCGAACCCCTTAAAGAAAATTTTATGCGCCCTTATAAAAAATTTGAAGGCGATCCGAGACAAGAATATATTAATATATATAATAATACATATCATGATAATAATACATATCATGATAGTAATAATATATATAAAAACATATTGTCTGATGTCGAAAAATTTAAAGGCGATCAGTACAGCGACCTCGTAAAGAAAGCATACGATCATATCGTTTTATTATTCCCTGAGCGCTTCAGACCAAAGACCGATTCAAAAAAGGCGATATGGATGGATACACTGGACAAACTCGAGCGACTGGATGGCTACTCTCTACAGGTGGTCTATTATGTGGCTAAGAAAACGAGAGAGGATGATTTCTGGGCGACTAACTTCATGAGCATCACAAAGCTGAGACAGAGTAATAAACAAGGGATCAAGTATATCGACTACTTCAAGGAAAGATTCGCTAAGGAGATCCCATTCAAAATCAAAAAGAAATGAATAAACAACTCGTAAAAGAACTGACCGCTGTCGCTGAGAGCGTGGCTATTCGATTCAGCAGAAAGGATAGGGATGGTAATTTTAATGGCGAGACATTCGAGGTGACTGAGATCGTTCCGATGAGCGAGCATAGCGCCTCAGTGATCATGAGTAAGAACACAGGAAAGAGAGCAGCATTTTTTTTCTACTACATCAATAGGGGAAAATCAAGAGGATGGAAGTATTTTGTACCAACCGACAGCCATCTACTTGGTATGCACGCATTTGCACACTACAAACTGGAGGTCGAGCGATTTAACTATAAACACAATTTTTAAACACTAAACAATGGAGAAGGTAATCTACAACACCCAAACAAGTCAGATTGATCAAGAGATCGACAATGCGAAAGATGAGATCATCAAAACGCTAAAGGAGATCATAGAGATCCAAGAAAAACAAATTAACTTATTGAAAGAACAAAACGCAGAACTCTATAAAAATGATTGATCAGTTTATCGATTTGGGCATACCAGCTAAGGCTGGCCTGATCGAGCAAAAGACGATCTGCCCTAAGTGTAGTCACACTCGGAAAAACAAGAAAGAGAAATGTCTATCTATAAATCTCGACAAGGGAGTATATAATTGCCATAACTGCGGATGGGCTGGAAATGTAAAAATGAAGGCTGAGGTAAACTACAATCTACCTGTGCTTAATCACTCACCGCTATCAGGTCGGATGCTTCAGTACTTTAAGAGCAGAGGTATATCTGAGGCTACTCTGAATCACTGGGGTATCACAGAGAGTGTCGAGTACTTCCCTCAGATCGAGAAGAAACGAAAGGCTATAAATTTTAACTATTACCGAAATGGTAAACTCGTAAACTGCAAGTATCGAGATGGCGAGAAAAACTTTAAACTGGTCAGCGGTGCCGAGTTGATCTTCTATGGTATCGATCACATCAAGGATACAGAGCATTGCTATATCGTGGAAGGTGAGATGGATGCGCTGAGCCTGACTGAGGCAGGAATCTATAGCGTGGTATCTGTACCTAATGGCGCAAGTAAGGGGAATCAAAAACTGCAATACTTTGACAACTCATACGAGTACTTCGAGAATAAGAAATCGATAGTCATATTTACCGATAATGATGCAGCAGGGATCGCCCTCAGGAATGAACTCGCTCGGAGGCTTGGTCACTATCGCTGCAAATATATCGATGCAGGTCAGTACAAGGATGCCAATGATATATTAGTACAGGCAGGTGCCAAGACTCTCTTAGATACGCTCAAATCGGCTAAGCAGTTCCCTATAGAGGGTGTGCTGGATCTCGAGGCTAATTGGGATAATGTGATCAACTACTCTGAGCATGGGATACCCAACTATAGCTTAGGGCTGGCCGAGTCGGATAACTATATCAAGTTTACGCTCGGTGAGTGGTCGGTGATGACTGGGATACCCAACTCGGGGAAGTCAGATATCTGTGATCAGATCTGCGTTAATCTATCTCTGATGCACGATTTCAGAGTGGCTATGTTCGCCCCTGAGTCCTATCCATACGAGGGGCATATCAAGAGGATAGCTAATAAGATCAATCAGACCAACTGCGATGTGAATCTACTTAATGCCTCAAAGGATTTTATCAAGGATCACTTCTATCTCGTGAAGATCGATCTCGAGAATCTGACCCTGAAGGCGATACTGGATAAATTCAGAGAACTCGTCTTTCAAAAAGGGATCAATATCTGCGTGATAGATCCTTGGAATATGCTCGATCACTCAGCACAGAGAGATTTTACCTATGTCGGTAGGATGCTCTCAGAGATCACTCAGTTCTGTCAGCAGACTAATACTCATCTGATACTGGTGGCTCACCCGAGAAAGATGGAGATGGAGAATGGAAAATATAAAATACCTGATCCCTACTCTATTTCAGGATCGTCTGACTTCTTTAATAAAGCCTATAATTGCCTCACTGCCTATAGGGTACTCGGTCAGCGAACTGAATACGGATCTGATGCAGTCCAAGTCCATGTGCAGAAAGTAAAGCGCAAGGAGAATGGTCAGCAGGGATACTTTACTATCGCCCCTGATTTTAAAAATGGCGGAGTATATCGATCCATCGAGAATAAAACGAGACTCACAATATCTAACGATTTAGCACCCTTTTAATATGGAAGATGTAATGTACCTAAGATGCTTATTAGAGCAGGAGAGAATAATAAAGCAGATCATGACCGCAGCGATGATAGTATTCTATGTGGAGATCGCATTGATTTTGAGATATTTGACTGGATTGATCAACGATAAATAAAATACCTATGACTTGGATATATCAGATAACACCTGAGATGAAGAGAGCAGAGCGATTGTGTAATCAGCAAGGGATCTCTATGAGAGTGGTCTTATTGCAGGATCTATATGATCGTGTACATCTGATCTATGAGGATGAGAACGGAGAGCGGATGAGTCCTAAGCCATACCTCTCAAAGAAAGAGGCGGAGATGATCATGTATAATCATTACATAAAAATCTGTAAAAAGTTAAAATTAGATTTGTAGTGTCAAAATTTTCTTTACCTTTGGAAAAAACAATGAGAAATGGCATTTACTAAACAACGCATCTTAAAGCAGGCACTCAACAATAACGAGATCACTGAGTCTCAGTATGAGATTGTCTCTAACAGATACAGCTTCTATGATGACTCGGAATGGGAGGTATGCGTGGCAGATAACTCTGTATTCATCGATGACAAGTATAGAGGTGAGAAAAAGGTATTTTAATTCAAATTGTTTGGTTTATTTTGTTTAGTTAATTCAGGAGAGGGGCGGTCAGTGAGATTGCCCTTTTCTGTTTTAAATCTTTTATTATGAGCAGAGAAGAAAAAGACTCGTATTCGATCAAAGTAATAGTGGCCATTATCGGCCTATTTGCATTTGGATATATCGTTTTAGGGATCTATCACTTATTTGAATTACTTTACTTATCAATCACCCGATGAGAGAGACAATTAATATCAAGCAGATTAAGCCTAATAGTGAGAATCCTCGCTATATCACTGACGCTAAATTTAAAAAACTGGTAAGGTCGATCAAGGACTTCCCTCAGATGCTCGAGGTGAGACCTTTAGTGATCGATGAGGATAATATAGTGCTGGGCGGAAATATGCGCCTGAAGGCTCTCGAATCAGCTGGAGTGTTCGAAGTACCTGTACACAAGATCAACGGATGGACTGAGGCACAAAAGAGAGAGTTCATCATCAAGGATAATATCGGTTATGGTGAGTGGGATTATGATCTACTCGCTAATGATTGGAATACTGAATTACTAAATGAGTGGGGTTTGAATCTATGGGATGCAAAAGAGGATTATTTTGATCTCGATGATTCAGATGAGCCGACAGAGAGAGAGCCATCACTCGCAGATGACGATTACTCAAAATTTGAGATCGTGATGTTGCATGATAATAAGATCAGATTCCTGAAGGTACTATCTGATATCAAATCACATTTTATGCTGGATAAGCAAGAGGATGCAATCGTTAAACTAATAGATATATACAATGAGAGAAAATAGCAGTTTTATCAGTTTTGATAGTAGCGTGGAGGGTTTGATCTTCGATGAGTCAAATCACCCAAAATACCCGATCAGGTATTTTAATGTATTTAATGAGATGAGTTATTGCTCGAGTAATGATAATAGCTACTACATCTATGTCTATCGTGGGGTGTTCTCACTGAATAAGGCAGGCAGACCAAGCTTATTACTCTCAGAGGGTATGTTCGCATCTATACAAGGCGGTCACCTGATGTGTCCAGTATCTGATGCTCGGGCTATCGTGATCGAGGTATTACATAAAGAAGGGGTATATCCTCAAACTAAATTCAGAGCCTATGATATGACAGGAGGGCCGATTGAGGATGAGGGAAGGCTGAAATATATCGATGGATGTACTGACTCACTACTTCTGTCACCTGTGAAGATGGGTGATCCGTGTCTTAATCACCTACATTTCCCCTCAGGTATTGATCAGACTCAGCACACTCACCCCAGTCACAGGATTGGAATAGTGGCTCGTGGTCATGGCGAGTGTATCACCCCATTTGGGAATCTACCTCTGACGAAAGAGATGATATTCGTGATTAAGGAGTGGGATGGAGAGACCTATGACACAGGTCTTGATGGGAAGCAGTACCCGATTGGAATGCACGCATTTAAGACATTTGATGAGGGTATGGATGTGATTGCATTTCACCCTGACTCAGACTTCGGATCTACCGATGACGATCACCCGATGATCAATCGAACTATTGTAGATGGTGTATCAGCGAATCAAATCGATGAGATAAGAACTAAATAGCATGATCAGAAAAAAAGAATATATAGATCAGAATGTGTATGAGTCCGCCTTAGAGCGGATTCGTCACATATACGACTCGTTCGATAAGGTAGTCGTATCATTCTCAGGGGGTAAGGACTCGACAGCTGTTCTGAATACAACACTGGAGGTTGCTCGTGAGCGTGGAAAGCTTCCATTAGAGGTCGTTTTTTTTGATGAGGAGGCGATCCATCCACCAACGATAGAATATGTCAAGAGAGTGTCTCAAATGCCTGATATCGATCTCAAATGGTATTGCCTTGAGGTAAAGCACAGGAACGCATCATCAAACGAAGAGCCTTTTTGGTACACATGGGAAAAAGGAAAAGAGGATATTTGGGTTCGTGATCTACCTGAGGAGGCTATCACAGAACATCCTCGATTTAAGAAAGGGATGTCCTTCCAAGAATTTAGCCCTCACCTATACGAGAAGAGCGAGGGGAAGATAGCGATGCTCGTGGGGATCAGAACAGAGGAGTCTCTACGCAGGTATCAGGTGATCGCTCGTAAAAAGAACGATGCTTATCTGAACTCAGCATCAGAGGCAGGCAGTAATCAATACAGAGCGTTCCCAATCTATGACTGGTCAAGCGAGGATGTGTGGTTGGCGGTACACAAATTCGGATGGGATTATAATCGCACCTATGATATCTTTAATCAGACGAGACTTCACGGATCATTCCTGAAGCAGCGAGTATGCCCGCCATTCGGTGAGGAACCGCTCAGAGGTCTTTGGGTGTATTCGGAGTGTTTCCCTGAGATGTGGCATAAGATGCTCTATAGAGTCGAGGGAGTGGCTACTGCTTGGAGATACGCAAATACAGAGCTATACTCTAACGCAAACGATAAGCCCGAGAATATGACCTATCAGGAATATCTAAAGGTAATCATCGATAGCTATGATCATGACTCAAAGAACACGCTGAAGAAAAATATAAATCAATACATAAATTTGCATAGGAAGAAAACCACTCAGCCAATACCTGAGGATGAGGCTCACCCACTCAGCGGGGTATCTTGGAAGTTTATCTGTAGGGTAGCGATCAGAGGAGACTTCAAAGGGCGACAGAGTAATAACCTGACCCCATTGGCAGTACAGCGCAGAGAGAAATTAGGTATAACAGAGGCGGAAGCCAAAAGACTATATTCATGAAAAAACAACCACTCGATAAGATCACATGGATTGATCGTGATCTACTGAAACCGAATAATTATAATCCGAACAAGGTAGCGCCACCTGAACTGAAGCTATTAAAGATATCGATACTTGAGGATGGATGGACTCAGCCTATAGTGATCAATGCAGACTACACGATCGTAGATGGATTTCACAGATGGACTGTTAGCGGTCACAAGGAGATCAATGAACTCACTGATGGAAAAGTACCTGTAGTGATCCTGAACGATACGGATGAGAATCAGAAGAAGATGGCGACTATCCGACACAATAGAGCGAGGGGTACTCATGGAGTATTGGAGATGTCTAAGATCGTGACTGATATGGTAGAGGATGGACTCACAGGTGAGGAGATCATGAGCAGACTTCAGATGGAGAAAGAGGAGGTAGTGAGGCTTCTATTTAAGGCAGGTATTCCAAAGAGTCAGGTATTTAAAGATAAAGATTTCAGTCAGTCATGGCAGCCAAAGTAAACGACACAAATCGACACATAAAAAAAGCACTTCTTGAGGCTCTCGAGAAATCACTCGGTGTGGTCACTACTGCTTGCAAGGCTGTAGGGATTCATCGCAGTACCTACTACAACTACTACAGAGATGATGAGGACTTCCGCAGAGAGGTAGATTCACTCACCGATGTAGCTATCGACTTCGCAGAGAGTCAGCTACATAAGCAAATAAATGAGGGATCAACAGCTGCGACTATATTCTATCTCAAGACGAAAGGTAAGAGTAGAGGGTATGTAGAGCGACAAGAGGTGTTTCATGATAGTAATATAGAAAGCCACCTCATAGAATGGAGTCCAGCAGACAAAGACGAGTAGAGCAGAGATGTAATCGCCAGTTCTATGACCTCATCCACTCAGATAAGAGATTTGTAGTACATCAGGGCGGTACACGATCAGGAAAGACCTATGCGATCTGTCAATACTTAGTTTATCTTCTGACGACCTCAGAGGAGCCTCTCGTGATCTCTGTGATCAGAAAGACGCTACCCTCACTCAAAGGATCTGTACTTCGGGATCTGATGGGGATACTCGATGAGACTGGTCTCTTATATATGGGCGAGTACAATAAGTCCGCCAATGAATTTAGATATAATGATCACCTGATCGAGTTTCTCAGTTTAGACGAGCCTCAGAAGGTGAGGGGTAGAAAGAGGGATATAGCATACCTGAACGAGGGTAATGAGTTAATGCTCGAGGATTTCAGGCAGATCAACATGAGAACGACACAGCGAGTGATCATCGACCTCAACCCCTCTGATCCTGTGCATTGGATATTCGATGAGGTGATGCCTCGTGAGGATTGCGATACATTCATCACTACCTATAAAGACAACAAATTCCTATCACCTGATCTGGTCTATGAGATCGAGAGGATGAGGGAGAGAGATCCTGATTATTGGCAGGTGTACGGAGAGGGTCAGCGTGCAGTATTATCTAAGAGGCAGATCTTTAATAACTGGACTTTCATACCTCATGATCAGTTCCCTGTTTTAGACGATTTCGTGCTGGGTATCGACTTCGGGTATAGTAATGATCCTACTGCGATAGTTGAGGTCTCTAAGCATAACGATACGCTCTATGTGAATGAACTGAAGTATTCTACAGGTATGACGAATAAGGATATTGCGGATTTTATCATAGCTTGCGGACACGGAGACACTCTATCCTTTGCTGATAGCGCTGAGCCTAAGAGTATCGATGAGATCAAAAGACTCGGCTGCTTGATCAAGCCAGCGGTGAAGGGTGTGGGATCTATAAACTCGGGGATCTCTCTACTCAAGGAATTTGATATCGTGGTGAGTAAGGAGAGCAAGAACTTATTTCACGAGTATAACACCTATTATTGGCAGCAGCTAAGAGATGATACTATCATAAATAAGCCAGTCGATAAAAATAATCACCTGATGGATGCGTTGAGGTATGGGGTTTATTCGCAGTATGGTAGGCGCACCGACTTTTTTGTTATTTAATTTTTACTTTTGTTATTGGAAAATTTTTACTAAATGGCTACACTCTTAGATCGCTTTAAGTCGCTGATCACTAAAAATCAGCAATCAACAAATGAGGCTTATAATAGAGCAATTTACAATTACTTAGGCGATAGCCTTGTATGGAATCCTGAGAACGATGATACCTACATCAATAAGGGATACAGATATAACTCAACAGTTTACTCTATAGTAAACCTCATCACTAAGGCTGCATCTACTATTCCGCTATGTGTATATGAGATTCAGAGCGAGAATGATCTATCGAGATATAAGGCGATCACTTCATCAGGATTTGATGAATCTGTGATGCACAAGGCTCAGATGCTCAGAAAGCAATCTCTTGTAGAATTAGAGAATACCGAGCTTCACGAACTACTAAAGAGACCTAACCCAGCCCAATCATATAATGCATGGATCTCAGAGATCATCGCATTTGGAAAGCTAACAGGGAACAGATACATCTTTGGGATCTCGCCTGACACAGGATCGAATAGAGGTAAGTTCAGAGAACTCTATGTACTACCCTCTCAGAATATGGAGATCCACTCAGGGGGTATCATGGAACCTGTAAAGGAATACACCCTCAGCTATAATGGAACCTATCGTATTGCAGCTAATGAGGTTTGCCATATCAAAGACTTTAATCCGTACTATGATGGTACAGGATCACATCTCTACGGGATGAGTCCACTTCATGCAGGTCTTAGAGTCTTGCAATCAAATAACGAGGCGGTAAGTACTGGAGTGAAGTATCTACAGAATCAGATGGCTCGTGGGGTACTCATGTCAGACGAGGGAGATCTCAGCGCTGAGCAGGCTCGCCAGTTAAAGGAAAAATTCAAAGAGCAGCATCAGGGAACAAATAATGCAGGAGATGTATTGATCACCCCTAAGAAACTCAGTTGGATTAACTTCGGTCTATCTACATCAGACCTCAGCTTGATAGAGCAATACAATGCTACGATCAAGGATCTGTGTAATATCTACAGCGTTCCTGTACAGCTACTGAATAACACGGACAGCAGCACATATAATAATATGAAAGAGGCGAAAAAGGCACTCTATCAAAATGCTGTGATCCCCGAACTGATCAAGATCAGAGAGGAACTAAACCGATGGCTAACCCCTCAGTATGGATCAAACCTATATATCGACTTTGACTTCTCGGTGATCCCTGAACTACAAGAGGAGATGGATAAGGTGGTACAGCAGATGAGCAGTGCTTGGTGGCTGACCCCTAATGAGAAACGAGCAGCGATGTCTTATGGCCTTGATGAGGATAGCCAGTTCATGAATGACTACTATATACCCTCGAGCCTTATACCTATGGCAAATGAGCCTGAACTGAGTGATGAGCCTGATATGATGCCGATGACTTCTATGATTGATCAAGAAAATGAGGTAGAGGATGAGGTAGAGGATCAGATAGAAGATCAAGAGGATGAGGTAGAGGATAAACAGGAATACAGCGGATATCCTCAGAGTGCATCTAATAACGCGCAGAGGATGCTCGACTGGATCGAGGAATACGGGAGAGATGAGGTCAGAGGCGGAACTGAGACAGGGCTTGCAAGAGCCAGACAACTGGCAGAGCGCAGATCACTCGATACCTCAACGATCAGAAGGATCTATAGTTTCTTCAGACGACACGAGGGGAACGAGACGATCAATTCCGACCTGAGAGACACCCCTTGGAAGGATAACGGCTATGTGGCTTGGAATCTGTGGGGAGGTACATCGATGTACAGATATGTCACTCGGATTGTAGAAAATTTAGATTAGATGCCATTACCAAAACCAAGAGCAGGTGAAACTCTTGATGAGTTTTTAGATCGTTGTCCATTTGATACTCGTATGCTCATAGAGTTCGAGGATCAGGATCAACGCTTCGCTGTATGCAGATCACTATATGAGGAGTCTCAGACTAAAGCATTTAGATTAGAGGCGCCTAAGATCAACAGAGGCGAGTTCATATCCTCATGGAATAAGCAGATCAAAAAGGCTGAATGGAATCAATTTCTTAAATGGTTTAAGTATTTCAAGGCTGAGAATTTTAAGGCTGCGGATCAATTCTTAAAGACAGGTAAAATAAGCGGATTTGACGACCTTTTTCTGAATAGAGATATCACTAAGCTATATGAGGATTTATTTGTCGAGACAGGCACTCAAATCGCTGTGTGGCACTCAAAGACCTTTGAGAAGTATGTGTCAAAGAATCAAACCTTAACTAACTGGCGAGAGATGTTCGGATCCTATGGTCAGCGCTTCGCTGCGGATAAGGTCAGCCTCGTGAGCGGGAATAGAAAGAAAGAACTTCAATCAGTACTAAAGCGCCTGATGAGTGATCCTGATTTTCAGAATATGAATGAGCGACAGGCTCAGAGAGTTCTCAGGAGTCGATTCACAGGATACTCAAAATCTCAGGCAGAGCGACTTGTTCGAACTGAGGTAGGTGCTGCTGCAAACTACGCATCGGTTCAGTCCGCAAATAACTTATTCGGATCTGATGGATATAAAAAGGAATGGCTCGCTGCTATAGATGGTAGAGAGCGCCCATCTCACAACGCTGCGAATGGTCAGAGAGTAGATGCTACTGAGCCATTTGTGGTAGGCGGAGAGTATCTGAAATACCCTAAGGATCCATCAGCCTCAGCAAAGAATCGTATAAACTGCAGATGTACGATACTCACCTATCCGATCAACTCAGTCGAGAGGATAGAGGATAGACCAACTGAGGGGCTTGTATCAGATATAGGATTCGGGATCACTGGATTTGATTCTGTGTCTATAGGTACTGAGATCGCTGAGGCAATCGCTGAGGTGGTGATCACTGGAGAGGTAGGTGGATCTATCAGACAGGCTAAGATCAATGAGTATATCGAAAAGAATAAACCTGATACTTGGAATACAGAGATACAGGATTGGGCTTATAGCAACACTAAAGCAGTTGGAGTACTCAAGGATGATATACTCGAGTTTATAGATAAGGATAGGCTAAAATCTATCAAGGTAGATATAGAGTATGACGGTAAACAAAGAAGTGGCTCTTATCATAATGGCCTAAATAAAAAAATCCATTTCGATAAACTGGAGTCTTGGCAAGAGAGATATACAACTGTTTATCATGAGATAGGCCATCACATTCATACTTGGACTCGGATGTTTAATGCTAAGGATTCGATGAGTATAAATATTATGCAGCCTGAATGGCAAGCGTTCTATAAAAAAGTACGCAAGGATTTTGGTGTAGGTCTCAGGGGTAAAAACAAAGCAGCTGCTGAGTCTAAATTCACACATCTATTCCCTGATACAAGAACCCCTGAGGGTTATCTTCAATACAAGAGGATGTGGAAAGGGGATAATCCTGAGTGGAAAATATTATTCAAGGATGAGATAGAGGAACTCGGTGAGAGAGTAGTCTATGAGCAACTGATGGATTTAGCAGATACTATTGGGGCGCTCACAAAGGAAAAGTATGGTTGGGGGCATGGTAGGTCTTACTATACACGAAGAGGATCTTATGGTCAAATGGCGGAGTTATTTGCTCACATGAGCGAATGGAGATTTAGCGATGCTACAATAGTCAAAAAAGTATTTCCCGAGCTATATGATGATGCCATGAAATTATACGATGATTTAATCGAGCAAATAAGAGAATACAGAGGATACTAATATGAAAGAACAAAAACTACTGCAACTGATGGATGAGTACTTCGAGGACTTCGGAGATGTAAACATCATCTTAGAGATGGAACAAAGACTCGGTATTGATTTCGCTATCGATATGCTTGAGGGCAGAAATGGATCCAAAATAGTGGCTCTATATGTTGGGAAAAAATACGATGATGTTCAGCCCCAATACATTTACGAATAAAATGATATTTTTGTATTATGAATAAAATGATCTACAAGACTACTCAGCTGGGATCCGTTCTCGATGCTGATGAGAAAGCAGGTATCGTCAAAGGATATGCCTCTATCTTTGGGAACATGGATAGTGATGGCGACATCATCACCTCAGGTGCTTACAGCAAGACGATCAGAGAGAATAAGAGCCGAATCAAATATCTATATCAGCACGATATGAATAAGCCACTCGGAAAGATGAATGATCTGTATGAGGATCAGAAAGGGCTTGTATTTGAGGCGGAGATCCCTAAGACTCAACTCGGAAAGGATGTGATCGAACTCATGAAGGCAGGAGTGATCACTGAGAATAGTGTTGGGATCCTACCTATTCAGAAACAAATGAAAGAGGGCTATCGTGAGATCTCAGAGGTAAAACTCTACGAGGTGTCTGCTGTTACACTGGCAGCTAACGATCAGGCCATGATATTAGATGTAAAAGGAAATGTGGATTTGAACAAGGTCACAGACCGCTATGATCGAATCGCACAACTAATCCGCAAAGGTGAGATATCTGACGAGCTTGGATATGCACTGGAGGCGGAGATACAAAAGTTAAAGTCTTATTTCATTGACTACGCTACGATCACTCAGCCAACTGATATTGAGGTTACTGAGCCGATTGAAGTCAAAGCAGATGAGGCATTCGACCCGTTAAATTATTTATTAAAGAAAATCTCTTAAAAAATGAGTGATCAAATTAAAAACCAACTTGATCAGATCGCTGAGGTAATCGATGCCAAAATCGAAAAAGCCAATGGTCAAGTTTTAGAAAACGCTAAAGGACAAATCGATAGCGTACTTAAAGGTGAGGTAGTAAGCCTTACTGAAAAACACAGAGAGTTAAACGAGCGTTTTGATGCTATGGAGATGGCTTCTAAAAAAGCCTTTGAATCTAAAGCGCCTGTATCTCTAAAATCAGCACTTGATCAGATGATCAACGAGGGTGCTATTGAAGAACTAAGAAAAGGAAACACAAGCCGTTCTACATTCCAAGTTAAAGCTGGCGATATGACTATCGCTAACTCTTTTACTGGAGTTGTAGCTGCTGAGACTGTTGTACCTCAAATCAAATTCGATCCATCAAGAGCGGTACACATCCGTTCATTAATCCCTGTAGGATCTACTGATGCTAATGTAATCCGCTTCCCAAAAGAGTCGGCTTACGATGATGGCGCTGGTGTTGCTGCTGGTGGTACTGCTGTTGGACAATCTGATTTTGACATCACTGCTACTTCAGTGAATGTTGAGAAATTGGGTACATTTATGAGAATCACTGAGGAGATGTTAAATGACACACCTCAGCTGACTGCTTATCTATCTGCTCGTGTTCCAAACAAAGTGCTTTCTGTAGAGGATAACCAAATCCTTAACGGAACTGGCGCATCTAACCAATTAGATGGTTTCTTTACTGCTGGTAATTCGGCTGCGTTTAACGCAACAACTGCTGGATTTGCTGATGCTGTAGAGGCTGCTAATGAGTACGATGTACTTGTAGCTGCTATGAACCAGTTGAACCTATCAAACTATAGCGCTTCAACTATCTTATTGAACCCAACTGATCTACACAAGATCGTATTACTTAAATCAACTGCGAACGAGTACCTTCGTCAGCAAATATATTCAGGACTACAGCCTACTATCATGGGAATCCCTGTAACTGTTAATACTGCTGTTACTGCTGGTGAGTTCTTAGTTGGTGATCTTGGTCAGGCTTCACAGCTTTGGATTCGTGAGAATTTAGCTGTTGAGTTCTCTCGTGAGGATTCTACAAACTTCCGTGACTACTTCGTTACTGTTAGAGTTCAAGAGCGTCTTGCTCACTCTGTATATCAGCCAAACGCTGTGATCACTGGAGACTTTGCAACTGCTAAAGCTGCACTTGAGACCCCATAAGAAACAATAGTTTTCTGATAGAGAACCCTCGCTTCGGTGGGGGTTTCTTTTTGACCCCTATAGAAAAATTTTTTTCTGTTGTTAAAATTTATTTATATATTGCGGTATCAAAATAAATCAAAACAATGAGAGCAGTAAAAACTATCAAGATTGAAAAAGGATTCTACAGAGGCCAGTTTAAAGGCTATGGCTTTGGAATTATTTATAACGATGACCTTCAGGGTGATCTCTTATGGAGCATACACTTCGAGGATCAAAACTTCGGAGAGATGGTATTCTCAGAGGAAGATCAGCTATGGTCAACCAAAAAAGAAGCAGTGAGTATGGCTGCATTATTTATTGACAGATACTCTAACGATTATATAACTAAATACTAATTAAAACGCAAAACAATGAGCAGAAAAATTAACTACGCAGAGGGTGGATCAATCCAAAACAGAATCGCTGAGGCACAAGAAACAAAGCCTGTAGTGGGCGAAGGTGCAACAGAACTAATGTACACAGACAGACGAGCATACTTCGTGACCTATGTCAGCGAGGATGGAAAGGAGTGCAGGATTCAGAGAGCCAAGTACAAATGCTTAGACTACTACGCTGGGCGCTATCATGTAGAGCCTGATCCTGAGGGTGAGGAATTAACGCTGAGGTTCAGATATGGAAAATGGCGAGTTCGCTATCAGCACAGATGGACAGGAGAGAAGGGATGGGCGGTATTTAAAGTAGCCTTCGGATATGCGAGAGAATACGAAGATCCGCACTTCTGATCAAAATCAAATCAAATCAAAGCCCCTGAAAAGGGGTTTTTTTATTCCCAGTATTTACAGACCTCAACAGAAAAAGTGAAAAAAAATTTTCTGTAGTTAAAATTATTTATATATTGCGGTATCAAAATAAAACAAAACGCAAAATTATGTTTACTAAAGAGCAACTACTAAACGGAATTAAGAGATCAAGAAAACAGGCTGACAAGGCTTCTGACAAACGCTTAGAAATCAAGGCAAAACTGATCGCCTGTAGAACAGTGAGAGATGCTAATCGCCTGTCTAAACTTCAAGACAAGTGGGATGTTGAATACTACAAGGCGACTGACTCGATTGACCGCATGACTCGATTGATGATCGATCAAGGATTCACAATGACTCGTGAGGAGGCTGGATCTATGATGATGAAGTCGGACAAGTCGATCAATATGAGAGGCGATGTGATGTTCGAGACCTTCAAGAGACCTCAGAACAGAAAGATGTTTTTCAAGGGATCAAAACTAATCGGGATCTATATATTCTAATCACAGCCCCTACGGGGGCTTTAAATCTTTTATCATGACTATCAAGGACACTATCGCATTTATGAAGGCACTCACCCCTAACCTAAGCACCTCAACGCTTGAAATTGTTTTTACCAAGAATCACAGAAAGGCTCAAGACGATTTTCATGTGGCTGAATCTATCACCGCAAAAGCTAACGCTCAGGTGATGTTCAAAGAACTCAGCAAACGCTACATAGATGAGGTTCGTGATATGGGCTTCAGAACTATCGTCAGATAAACTGGGGATTTATCTATTCATTAACTATATTTCTAAAAACGCAAAACAATGGCAAATTCAAACACCTCAATTAACGCTTTCGGTCACGAACTAAGACACGATGAGCAGTACAACGGATGGACTAACTACATCACATGGCGAATCTACTTAGAATGGTTCTCAGACAGAGAATCTCTACATGACGAATACAGGGATGGCGATAGCTTCCGATCTGAGATCGTCATGATGCTTCAGAGTGGGATCAATTACTTCCACTGGTTAGACCTCAACAGGATCAATCACATCAACTGGGATGAGATCGCTGATGCTATGAATGACTCTCTATGAGAATCAGGATAAAGCAGATCAAGGGCTTGACCAAGGATGGCAAGTACTTCTATTATATATTCATTAATGATGACCGCCCAATCGTAAAACTCGGTTGGGATCGGGTCATCCTAAAACTAAAGCAACTACTATGAGTCACACACCGATCAAGATCAGAAAGGGTGCAGGGAGGTACCTGTATCGCCTAAACTACAGAATGGATGTTTGGGATATGATGCGAAACCCTGAGACAAGGAAATGGGAGATATTCAACAGGAGTGATCCTGATATGTATTGCCCGACATTTGACAGCAAATCAGAGGCGGTCAGATACATCGAGAGTCAAACCGATAAAAAGTTCAAATGATGTGGTGGGATACTTTACCAAATAATCCAGCACTTTATGATCCTAAGGATTATAATCAGTGCGATGAATGTGGCGAGGAGACTAAGAAGCCATCCTCGAAGTGTTGGCACTGCGATAAAGAGTTTGACCTATGATGACACCAAAACACAACACGGAGGCCTTAAATGTGTCTCAAATCCTCTCTGATGCGTATAACTACGGAGAGGCTTATATCAAGGGCGAAGGATTTTATTATAAGATCCGTGCATCGATGACTTATGAGGATTTCTGTGCATCGCTGGAACGAGTGGATCTCGAGACGATGGAGAAGAATCGCAACGATTTCAGGAATGTGATCACCTTCGAATACTCTATCTATCGGATAGTCAAAGAACTACAATATAAAAATGCTTAGCTTTATGTAGTGAACACTAACCAATTCGCCTGTCACGCAGAGTATTTATTTGCTGTGCGATGTATGGAACAAGGGTATCATGTATCGATGCCCTTGCTTGATTCCAGCGTTTACGATGTGATAGTCGATACAGGGAAGCGATTAGTAAAGGTGCAGATCAAGGCGACATATAAAGAGCCTACTGATAGAAAGAATAGCGTTCATGTATCAATAGCGAGAATAAATGGTAGAGAATACAAAGTATCTGATATCGACTTCTTGGCTATCTACTCTCACTACTTCAAAGGATTTTTTGTGTTCAAGTACAATAAGATCATGAGCGCATTAAGACTAAACCCTGACGGTCTCCATAAATCTAAATTCAATAACTTTGACCTCGATCTTTAACGAGATTGTTTCTTCATTGTTTTGCTAAGGCGCTGCTCGGAAACGGGTGGCGCTTTTTTTTTACCTTTGTTTCAAAGAATTTTCGTATGGCAAACATGATCATAAATAGTGTAACTGGATCTGAAATTGTTACGCTACAATCCGCCAAGGATTACATCAGAGTAGAGACAACTGCTGACGACACACTGCTCGCCTCTATCGTATCGACTGCTCACTCTTGGTGTGAGAACTACCTCAGTAGAGATATAGTAGCAAAGAACAGAACTGTTTATTATAAGTCTGTTGATCAAGCGAGAACATACTCTCAGGAATATGATCAAGCCTTTATTCAATTACCCTTTGCACCAGTGGATAGTATTGTCTCTGTCACCTCTGAGGGATCAGCGGTAGATTATGAGATCAAGGGAGTAGGGAATGATCAGATCCTACTCAGCCAATCACCAGCGAAGGATGTCAAGATAAACTACATAACAGAGGGGCTTACAGATCCTGAGATAAAGATGGCAATCCTCATGCTATCCTCTACGCTATACGATAACAGATCAGAGTTCGTCACAGGTACAATAGTCTCATCTATTCCTATGGGGATCAGAACTATCCTTAATCCATTTAAATTCGTGTTCATCTGATGGATGCGGGCAGACTAAATACAAGAGTTCAGGTGATCAGACAAACGAAAACACCTGATGGATATGGCGGGAACTTTGCTACAGAGACTGTTGTAAAGACTATCTGGGCGCAGAAAGTTGAGACCGCAGGAGATATTGGATTTGAGGATGGACAGAGGAGACACTATATCAAGAGCGAGTTTATCATCAGAAAAAAGACAGCTGAGAATATCCTCGATAATGATATCTTGAAGGTGGAGGGTGAGCCTCAACGATACAGATTTAACAATAAATTTGAGCATATTGATAATCAGTATATTAAGATCATAGGTACTAAAATTGAGAAGGTATCATTCCGATGAGGTATTCGATTAAAATAAAGGATTCTGATCTGAATCAACTCAAGAGTAAAATAAAAGATCTCAAGGCTATCGATGAGCGTGGTCTATCGGGTGCGCTGAAGAAAGCAGCTAAGACTGCTGTGAATAATGCAAAGAGAAATGCGCCAGTGGATACTGGGAAGCTGAGAGATAATATCGGATACGATACTGATCCGATGCAGAAAAGAGTTGAGGTATTCTCAAATGCTGAATACTCAGGATATGTAGAGTTCGGTACGAGATTCCAAAATGCTCAGCCTTATTTCACACCAGCTGTGAGATTAGCTGTGAGAAACCTGAAGAAAGATCTTGAGCGTTTAATTAAAAAAGCAATATCATGAGAGATCCTCAGAAATATATACGCAAGGCGATAATAGACACGCTCACAGGAAATATCCCAACTGAGGCAGGTAATGTTCAGGGATTCGAGTGGAAGGATGTAGTTCTTGACTGGGCTGCCTATATAGAGCAATACAATAGAGTAGTAAGAGCGAGAGGATATAAACCAACGATATGGAGTGCGCAAACCTCAACATGGGGCGATGCCTCATTCCGATACGCTGTATCACTTCCCATCTATCACAGGATTCCAAACGATGCGGTACTTCCATATATCCGAGTGTATTCTTTAGGATACAATGAGATCGATCAGAACGCATCCCTCTACAACTTAGATTGTCGCACAAGAGTTGAGGTGATCAGTGCCTATTATGGAGACGATGGCGGGGAGACAGAGGTGAATGACATAGTTTCTAAAATCGTATTTTTGCTAAGGAAACGACAGGGTAATTATATTGACATTTCAGATTTTGGTTTTAATGTATATACGACAACGGTAGAGGGTGTTGATTATATCGAGATAGATGAGGCGGATAGTACATACTTTAAAGCAATCATTGAATTATCGACTCGTGTACAAAAAACTTAAAATGGAAGAACTTAAATTTTATCTATTGCCTTTATTCGGAGTTAGTGTTTCTATGCTAAAGATGCTTAACCCATACATGGAGTTTGGAGTTTTGTTTTTATCAATCATTTCAGTTCTTCTAAAAATTTATTGGGATTATAAAAAGAATAGATGACCACCCCTAAGATAAATGATGAAAGCACTTTATCGATCAATATTAAATGGCTCATTCAGATTGTTATTTTGGTCGGCAGTGCGGTATATCTTTACCTTGGGATTGACAATAGGGTGCGGGCGAACGAAGAAGAACTCAAAAGCCTCAGGTACAACCAAAACACCTATATTTTTCCCGACATTCGAGTATTGGAATCAGAAGTGATCGAGTATAAATTAGAGCGGGAGAGAATAAGAAAAGAAATACAGCGCCTGAACGAAATCGTAAAGAGATAATGAAGTACTTTAAATACTACGAGTTTGATTCTCCTGATGTAGATGGATCAGGTCAGATGATGGATTCTGATTTCTTGATGATGCTCGAGGCTGCTCGTGAGATCTATGGACAGCCTATGAGAATCACCTCAGGTTTTCGCACAGAAAACTATAATGAGGAGTTAAAGAAAAGAGGGTATAAAGCATCATCTAAATCGAGCCACTTAAAAGGATTGGCTGCTGATATAGAATGCACCAATAGCACAGACAGATATAATTTATTAGACTCGTTGATCAAGGCGGGATTTAATCGTATAGGGATAGCTGATACATTTATCCATGTGGATAATGATTTAGATAAAGCGCCCTTCTTAATATGGACTTATTGATATGCTAAAATTACTACTTCAATTACTCACAGGAAAAAAAGGAGAGTCAAGCGCTGTGGGTGTTCTCGCTAAGGACATCAGAGAGGCGATCAAAGGAAAAGAACTCGATCCTGAGAAACTGATAGAACTACAAACAAAAATAAATGAGTCAGAGGCTCAGCACAGATCTGTATTCGTTGCAGGATGGAGACCTTTTATAGGATGGGTTTGTGGTATATCACTGGCTTATAATTTCGTTCTTAGGGATTTAATTATTTTTGTTGTTGGGAATGACTTTGTGCCACCAGCACTTCAGATGGATCACCTGATGACTGTTCTGATGGGAATGCTCGGATTAGGCGCTTTCAGGACTTATGAGAAAATAAAAAATGTATCTAAATAAAAAATAAATGGGATTAGATTTAAACACCGCACTGATTAGTGACACCTTCGATGGGCTGATTAAGACACAGGATGGAAACGTTCTAACAGACTCACCACTACCAATAGGAGATGGTCGGGGGAATGATTCATCTTTAGCGATTGCAACAGCTGGTAATGGTGTGACTATCACTGGAACTTTATTAGTAGATGGCGCAAATATTGGAACTGGTCTATCTACCGCTCAGGCAGATATCACAGCTATTGAGACCAAGACTGATTTTATTACAATCACAGGCGCTGTCAATTTAGATACTATAAAGACTAAATCAGATTATATCAGCGTAACTCAAGCAGTTGATTTGGATGCGATGGAGACTAAAACCAACTTCATCACTATCACTCAGGCTGTTAATTTAGACACTGTTGAGTCAAACGCTGCTGCTGCTAAAGCTAAAACTGATTACTTGACTGTTACCCAAGCAGTCGATTTAGATACATTAGAGAGTGACATGGTAGTAGCTAAGGCTGACATTACAGCCATCGAAGCTAAGACTGACTATATCACTATATCAAGCAACTTAAACCTCAACACAGTTGCCTCAAATGCCTCGAGTGCTAAGACTAAAACTGATTTTATTACAATCACTCAGGCGGTTGATCTCGATACTGTTGAGAGTGATCTCAGTCAAGCGCAAACGGATATCAATCTCATTGAGGCGAAAACCAATAATATCACGGTTACTCAAGCGGTAAACCTTGATACAATGGAATCGGATATCGCCACTAATAACGCTAAGAATAGCTACCCAGCTGCGGATGCCACTAAGGTTGGCTTTATCAGCGTTACACAAGCCGTTGATCTTGATTCGATGGAAACAGACATCTCGAATCTATCGAGCAACAAATACGACAAAACAGGCGGTACTATTTCAGGAAACGTAACTGTTACAGGTGATCTAACCGTAAACGGTACCACTACCACTGTAAACACGCAGACTTTATCGGTAGAAGATCCGCTTATTGAATTGGCAAACCAAAATAGCGCCAATAGCGTTGATACTGGATTTTATGCGAATTACAGCTTAGATGCTGGGGTTACTACTAAGTATGCTGGTTTATTCAAAGATGCTGGCGATTCAGATAAATTCAAACTATTCAAAGGCTTAGAAGTTGAGCCGACTACCACAGTAAATACTGCTGGAACTGGATATACAAAAGGAGATTTAGTTGTTGGCGATTTAGATGCGGTAACCATTAGCGGAAACCTTACAGGAAACGTCAGCGGTAACTTAACGGGAACAGTTTTAACTGCTGCTCAAACAAACATTACAAGTGTAGGTACGTTATCGAGTCTTGCGGTTGGTGGAGATATAAATGTATCAAATACAAGCGGTGCTTATCTTTCAATTGACACGGATTCTGCTGCTGCTAATGCAGGAATTAGACTTAGCGAAAGTTCTACTCCTACAACAAATGGCGCTGAATTAGTTTATGATGGCTCTACAAATAAATTTCATATTAAAACAGGAGCTGCGAGCTTTACCGAAAGATTAACTATTGAAAGAGATAATGGTAACGTAGGTATAGGTACTTCGAGTCCTGCAAAAGAATTAGAAGTGTATGGTGATGCGCCTACAATAAGAATATCAGGAAACGGTCTTTCAGGTGGCAATAATTTTGGTTCTTTAGAATTTTACAACTATGATGGCTCAAGTGATGGTCCTAATGTAGCTGCTGCGGTTAGAGCACTTGCTCGAAACGCTAATGGTTCAGGTGGACATTTAACATTTGAAACTTCAGTAGGAAATGCAGGTGAGGGAGTTCCTGCTACTGAAAAAATGCGCATAGATGGAGAGGGTAACGTAGGGATAAATACGGACAATCCGCAACAGTTGCTTCAAGTTACAGGAAACCCTGCTATGTTTAGGTTAGAGTGTTCTGATACTACTCTTGATGTAAATCAAGTATTAGGAGGTGTTGAAGTGTATAGTAATGATGCTAATGGAGTTGGTGTTGGAGTTAAAACATCTATTAAAACTATTTCTGAAAATACTTCAGGTTCTTTAATAGGAATGGCTTTCTCTACTACTGAAAATACAGGTAGTAATGAGGTAGAGCGTATGCGTATTGATGCTTATGGTAATGTAGGGATAGGAACTTCGACTGCTTTAGCTAAAACTCACATAAAGTCAGGTGATTCAGGGTTTGCGGGTTCTTTAGGAACAAACTATGATGATTTAGCTGTTGAAGGTAGTGGAAATACAGGAATCACAATACTGACACCGAACAACAATAATGCGGGTATTGCCTTCGCTGATGAGGATTCTGAATTGCAGGGATTGATACTATATTCTCACGGTTCTGATTTTATGGCTTTTAGAACCGCAGCACAAGAACGTCTGCGCATTGACTCAAGTGGTAATTTAGGTCTTGGAACTTCAAGTCCTGACACACTTCTTCATTTAGCTAAAAACATAGAACCTGAATTAAAATTTGAAGCAACAGACATTGGTGTTGATGCAGGACAATCTCTTGGTACAATCTCTTGGTATGCTAATGACTCTTCAGCAGGAGGTGTTGGAGAAAGAGCATTTATATCATCTGTTGCCGAAAACGCAGGAACGCAGTATAGTCTTATTTTTGGAACAGGAAGCGGTGTTGATGCGACAGAAAAAATGCGCCTTGCGGATGATGGTTATTTAAGATTAGCAGGTGCGGGTATTCAATTCAACGGTGATACTGATTCTTCCAATGCGTTAGATGATTACGAAGAAGGAAACTTTGACCCCATTATTGCAGATGCTGCATCAGGTGGTAATGAAGCTACTACTTTTTCCACTTACGCTTCTTACACAAAAGTTGGAAGGCTTTGTACATTAACAATGGCTTTCACTAATATAGATACAACGGGACTGACTGCGGGTAATAATATATTTATTACAGGTCTTCCGTTTGAGATGGGTAATATTTCGGGAACTCAGTTTGCAATAGGAAATGTAGAACCTTCTGCACTTACATTTAGCGGAAATGTATCATTAAGACTTCAAGACAGCACTCAATATATTAGAATTTATAATTCAGTAAGCGGAACTAATGCAGTACCATTAGATATAGCAGATATTACAAGTGGAACTTGTGATTTAAGAATGACAATAACATATCATACAACGACATAAATAAATAAAAATGGCACTATCAAAACAAAGAGTACAAGACAAAATCGAAATCGTAGGTAAATTCAAAGCGATTCAGATTCGTTACGCTGACCAAATCGTAGAAGATGGCAACGTTATTTCTCAAAGCTACCATAGAGATATGGTTTCTTGCGGTGATTACGCAAAAGCAGATGAGCATAACGTAAAAGCAATCGCAGATGCGGTTTGGACTGCTGATTTAATCGCAGAATACGAAGCAAGCATTGCGCAACCTATTTCTGAAGAACCAGTAGCAGCTGAGTAATGACGTTCACTTGGATAATATCGGAACTAAAGGCGCTGGCTTATGATGAGCAGAGCGGTTTGGAAAATGTTATCCGAAGCGTAAAGTGGCATTATAAGGGCGAAGCTGGTGATCATACGCACACGCTTTCAGGCGATCTTAATTTAGAAGCGCCAAGTGATGAGCAGTTTATCCCATGGGATATGATTAAAAGCGATCCGAATATCGTGATTACATGGCTCGAGGCTGGTTTGGATGTAGATGCTTTACAGGCGAACATTCAAAAAGTGATTGAGATAAAAGCACAGCCTAAGGAGATCAGCTTGTATCTGGATCAACCAGCGCCAGCGGAATAAAAAATTTCTTAAATTTGGGCTATAAAATTTATTTACAATGGCACAAATCAAAGAAGAACAACTAAAAGAATTACAAACTGCGATTGAGGCAGCTAATGCTTATCAGTTGGAACTCGGAAAACTCGATATCCAAAAGCATGGACTACTTCACGCATTTAACGAAGCGAATGAAAAAATCAACAACATCAAAGAAGCCATCTTCGAGGAATACGGCAAAGGCGAAATCAACATCAAAACAGGTGAGTTCACCGAGCAGATGGATGAGGCTGAAGTCGTGGACAGCGAGTAAATGGATGTCCTTTAAGAACTGGGTGGCTCAGATGAAAAATAAATTATTTAATATCTTTACAAAAAAATAAGGAATGGCTACATCAGGAATTTTCAATGGATCACTACTATCGGTAAAAGTCGATGGTAATAAAATGCTAAACTCAACAAGCTGCTCGCTATCTCTATCAGCAGATACCCCTGAGGCGACTACTAAGGACTCGGGTGGATTTCAAGAGGTAATCGTTGGAGTTAAATCTGGCGAGATCACTTTCGAGGGATTAGTTGCTTACGATTCAGGATCAGGATCACAGATCGGAGATATCTCAGACGAGTTGATCGCAGGTACTCAGGTGACTTGGGAGTTCTCTACTGATGTCGCAGGAGACGATAAGTACAGCGGTACAGGATTTATATCTTCTATTGATATCACTGCTGATATGGAAAGCCCTGTTTCTTACTCAGGAACTATCGTAACTACAGGCACTATCACTCAAGGGGTAGAGGCATAGTAGAATAAATAAATAACAACCAAGGGGCTTAATCGCCCCTTTTTTTTGCAAAACACAATGACAAAACAAAGAGGATACTACAAGATCGAGATGGGTGGTAAGGAACGCACCCTACACTTCTCAATGAATTTTTGGGCAAACTTCACCGAGATATTAGGTATAGGACTATCTGAATTAGGTGAGGTGTTCTCAGGAAACCTATCTATCAAGGCGATCCGTGCCTTAGTCTATTCAGGAATACTCACCTATGATCAAGAGGAGGGAAATGAGATCGACTACAATGAATTTAAGGTAGGTGTATGGCTCGAGGATGTAACCTCTGAGCAACTACAGGGAATCATAGAAGCGATGGGTGAGTCTCGTGTACTGGGTAACGATATGAATATGGGGATCCAGCGCAAATCAAAAACTACTAAGCAGGGAAAGTAGATAAGCCCTTAACTTGGGATGATCTGTTAGATTA
>Ga0222714_10000974_pt1 | contig 32405 bp, 42 predicted proteins | sample C33_3DmetaG_FD_165048 | JGI IMG/M metagenome (GOLD analysis project Ga0222714, IMG submission 165048) | Estuarine water microbial communities from San Francisco Bay, California, United States - C33_3D | ecosystem: Environmental > Aquatic > Marine > Unclassified | place: USA: California... | reverse complement strand
TAAATATGATAAAACGCCCTTATCTCTGTATATGCTGTTTTGTATATTCTTTAGGGATATCTACCTTATAGGTATGCATTGTATTCACCAGTATGGTAATATCAATATCTGTATAGGTAGTTAAATATTTTATATAGGTACCCACGAACTTATGATTATGCAGGTAATGCCCCACCGCATGTGCTAGTTCATGTAATAAGGTAATAACATCTCGTTGCCCCGTGGCTAATTCAATAACAGGTCCATTACACCAACTCACATATTCCCCATTATTATGTCTAATTCCTTTCCCAAATCGTATCTCTGGAAGGGGTGTATTTATGTGTTCGTTTGACCACACCTTGTGTGCCAGCTCTAATAATGCCTTTTTTGATTGCTGTTTTAATAGGTGTTTATAATCTTTGTGATTAAAGAAACCATCTTCAAAGTCATAGAGGTTTCTAGTGTTGACCGCTTGCTTATGGGGATTGATACGGGGCATAATGGTATCTCATCAATGTGGTACAGAAATATATATCGAACAGACTATACTCTATGATAGCCTGTTCGATATAATATTTTACTCAAAATCTGTTTCTGCCGTCATTTCTTCTGCACTAAATTCGACCTCATATCCATCATCGATTTTAACCACATACACATATTCACTTAAATAATTTCTAAAGATTTCTTCAAGGATGATTCCACCTTTACCCTCATAATACTGATCTACAGGGTTTGTGATAATTACTCGTTCACCGTTGATAAATACTGGCGCCATATTAGTAACCTCATAGGTTTAGGATATGTGTAATATAATAGGTTGACCAAGAAAAGTCAAGAGTATATTATAATATTATATTAGTTTTCCATATTCTTTGTAGAAGTCACTGGTCCATTTACCCAATCCTTTCATTAATTGTTGTCCGTTATCGGTAAACTTTCCTACCTTTAAGAGTTCATTAAAGGATTTATCGAAGCGGCTTCCCCACTGCTTAGCCTTGGCCTTTGCTACATGACTATTGGGGTTGACCTTTAAGAATTGTACATAGGAATAGGCGACCCCAAGAAAGGACACATAGGCGTGAAGAGAAGCGGACACAGGTCTGTCGGTGGGTTTGTTTCCTACAGCGGGTTGTGCCGTGTCTGCGTAACTGTTGACAATAGACCAACACAATTCACTTTCATCATTTAATATAAAGTCTTTTGTGGTAGGGAAGAAAGTATTCGGACCAGTACCAAATCCTAATGCAAGTAACTTCCAATGCATTAATTCGTGGAAGATATTGGTAAAGATTACTTCGGTTTCTTGATTACCAAAAGTAGACATAATTCCCCACACATTAGGATATCCGTATCGTGCGGTGTCCGGTACATGTCCACTAAAATTCTGTTCAGGTTTACCCACTTCTGGAAAGTGTGGGGTAATGATATCTACTAGATTAACAATATTATTGTATCCAAGATTCCATGCACGCTTCCAAGTATTTTCTAATTGATTATAATTAATATTTAATACTTTTGGAAATTCTGTGGTACTATCTTTCGGTAGCATACAAATTCTATTATCGAATTTCAATAACTGTGCGGGGTATGTATGTGGCGCCCACCGTTTTTTGATTTTTAAATTATTCATAACCGTGATATCGTAGAAATCTTCTTGTGGTTGGATAACACGAGAATAATCATAGACAGTTTCAACGGTATTGTTGATTCGTTCTGTGATCTTTGCAACTACATCTGGATGTATATATGCTCCCAAACTCAATACAATTCGTTCACGATTCCCATCAACAGGGGTAGATCCATGCATCCATTCCGATGCGTAATTAATCCATGACTGTCCTTCGGTTAATTGATACTCAATACCATTGATAATAGGATTACCACCGATTATTGGTTTTTGTAGTAGAAAATTAAATCGTATGTGATAATATCCATTATCATGTCGTGGGTCTGTATGTTGGTGAACATTTCCTCCGTGACTATTTACCCCAACAAAGTTACCAAACATGTGTTCTTCAACAAATTCACTTACACCAATTTGTTCATATGCAATTTTTGCAAACTGTTTAACATCTTGGGTTAAAGTTAATTCAGGAAAAGAATTTAGATTACAAAATCTTCTACGATTTTCATCATATCCGTTTCTTTTAAATCTGGTTTGGATGTTTGTTGTATTTGTAGCAAATTCTATAACTCGATTTGCTAATTCTCTTGGTATTTGTACCGGCATTCTTGGATTCATAACCTACCCTCTTTATGTAGACTTGTATATATATTGTACACGCAAAACGAAACACCGAGATTAGTCGGTGTTTCGATCTGGTAATTTATGGTAGCCTTACGGTGATTCTGGATTATCCCATGGGGTACTCTGGGTGTTGTTAGGATCTACAAAGAACTTCTGTACCAACTGTCGCATGTAGGTCCGTTCACTATCATTTCCACCAGCGGAGGAGAAGAACGGATACACACAAGCCTCCGCCGCCTCAGCGAGACTGAACCCGTCATTCAACAGTCCAGCCATTTCCACTGTCATGCGAGAAGAAATAGAAGTTGTCACTTTGGGATCTTCACTCTTCACCTGATCACGCGTATGACAGGCGATGCTAGCGATAGCTTCGAGTGCATTGGAATTTACTTCAGGATAAGTCATCTTGAGAAGATGAGTTTCATCATTCATATTCAATGGTTCCATTTCCACCACCGACGCAAATCGGTCCAACATTGCACGATCAAGGACACGAGTTGCGGTATACTCCGCACCGATATTCGCCGTTGCGATGAATGTCACACCCTTTGCAACTTTGATCGTCGGCGTATCTGGCATTTCATCGATACGGAGGTACCGCTGATTCTCGTCAAGAACCGTCATCAAAATATTCCACGCGTCTGCATGACCACGCGTCAACTCATCGATAAGAATAATAGCATTTGTTGTCTGGATTGCCTTCACGAACAATGCTTCTGCAACAAAGGTACCCTTGTCCTTACTATAATGAGTGTTACCAATCAGCGTAGAACGAGGATCCTGCGTAGCGCCAATATTAAAATAGAAGAACTGCCGACCATCAAGTACAGATGCAATCGTCTGTGCCGCAAGGGTCTTACCACAACCCGAAGGACCAGTCATCATAATATTTTTGCCACGAAGGACTGAACGCATCAGATATCGCCACTTCAAGTCATCCATAATCAGACTGTCTGGGCGAAGGGATGAACACTTTGCCAGAAACTCCACGATATCATTTTCCAATTCATTCTTCACATTATCTACCTTCTTTGAAGGAACCGTAATCTTACGGAGAGCATCGAACTCAGACATATCTACATCCCGCCACTGTGTCTTGCCTGTCTTTGTGGTCAACATACGAAGTGCGGTACCATTCTTGTGTGCGCGGCGAATAGCATGCGATGGAATCACATCAGTGACATCATTACCATTCTCATCGATTGCCGTCATATCATCCAGAACCTTTACGATTGTAGTCATTTTTCCTCTGCATGTTGGGTGTGATTCATCTTACTCTTGTAATATAATACACATATACACCCAAGTCAAGTTAGAAAAGATTACAGTTGTATTAATATTTCTATTAAATATTATTTAATAAAATTGGTATTTGTATTGTATTTTAGATATTTATTATGAACTAAAGGAGAATTTATGAATAAACTATTATTATTACTAATGTTAGTTGGTCTACCACTAAAGGCGCAAGATACCGTGCGAATCGTTCACAAGAATTACACCACAGTATTTTCTAAGTCTTTGAAATATCCTATCTTAGTAGAGTGGTGGGTGACCAAAAGTGGATTGGAATGTACCAACCCAGTAGCTCGAAAAGACAAATTTGTTCCAGACCCATTATTGAAAAACGAAAGCGATTTAGCGGAAGATTATGTAGGGTCTGGGTTTGATCGTGGACATTTAGCACCAGCGGCAGACAATCGGTGTAGTGGTGCTGAAGTGATGGAGGAAAGTTTTTTCTTTACCAACATGGCACCACAACGACCAGGATTAAATCGTGGACAGTGGAAGGAAGTAGAAGAATGGACTCGCACAACCGCAAAAGAAAGTGACTCAGTATTTGTACAAGCAGGATGTGTAGGAAAAGAAACTACCGTAAAACGATTAACCATTCCTACCCACTGTTGGAAGATTATAACAATAAAGAAAACAAATAAAGTAACCGCATTTGTATTTAGAAATAGTGCGGATAAATCACCAACAAAAGAACAACATATAGTATCACGAGATAGCGTATTAAAACTGACAAAATTAAATCTTAAATAATAAAAAACCCCACATTAGTGGGGTTTTTACTTTTCTACAACAATATTTAAATCTGTTTGTACTCGTTCGATTAATACACTTGCGGCATTGAGTAATTGTCCAATTGCCAGATGGTGTATTTTATTTTTTAATGGACGATTTAAATCCTCGTAGAAATCCATGACCGTACCTGTTTCTGTTTTGAAGTGTAGATATACACCATACATCATTGCCGACAGACACGGTGAGTTGGGCATTCGTTTTCTGTAAACATACTGAGAAAATCTTGTGAGATGTTGCTGCATGGTTTCTGGACCGTGCGGCCAGTTAATTACTGTCATCAATATCCTCCCCAATCGGTATGAGAACAATATACAAAATATAGTTCTTCATGTCAAGCCCTCTTTTTTAGAAGAAGTTTATTAAGTGTACGAAGAACATCTGTTACATTTTCTACATTTACAAATGATGCATCCTCACCATACATTGAACGAAATGCTTTCGTTGCAAGGGTACTATTATACATCGCTCCATGGGGCCACTGTGCATTCTTATGTGAATATGCGATAAAGTACGACAAGATCTTTACACCTGCTTCACGCATTGCCTGTACCTGCCGACGAGTGTGATCCACCGCATCTTGTCCACCATAATTCTTGTACTCACCACTACGACGAACCGAAGTGCCAGGTTCACCATCGGAAAAATTAACAAAATAGGTGTCATATTCGGCGGTGCATTCGGTGATCAAATCCAAGGTTGCTTTGAAACATAGTCCTTCGGGGGTAGACCCACTTGCACACAGATATGGAAACAGTGAACGAACTTTTTGGAAATTATCTTTCCGGCTATCGTAAATAACTGTGACCATCGGCATGTTATTATCACCACGAATAGTAATAACCGTTTCTACATTACGAATTTTACTCGCCACATACGCCAAGGCAGTAGCCACCATCAAACACCGTCCCCACTTATCACCACCCATTGATCCAGACGCATCCAGAGACAGATGCAACATAACAGGTCGGAAACTATCAACGGTAGTTCGCTTGAATACCTGCTCAATATCCATGCCAAGTTGTGCGAGGATACGACGATCAATACGACCATGTTCCTGTCGAGTAAAAGTTGTTACGGTCGGATCGTTTCGAACCTGAAGTCGATGTACAAGAATCTGTCCCATCTGAAATCCCTTACGCACTGCTTCTTCTGCGTGACGATTTTCACGAAGAACAACTTTATTCGTTGTGTAATCAGTTTGCGTTGATGCGAATGGAAACCAATCCGACAACATAATTTCCTTTGTAAGTTTCTTGGTGACAAGACATGGGAAACTTCCAATAATTTTGTCACCTGCTTCGTAAATCTTTGCCTCCGCAGATTCCAACTGCTTCACATCATCAGCTTCTTTCTTCGTCAACTTCTTACGACGATTTTCACCACGCATTACCTTATTAATATTCTCCATCGCCTTATTACCCTTTGCTTCATTAAACTTCCCATCAACGGGTTGTGCGTTGTGACTCATATCAAGATTTTCCAATCCGTTGTGATCTACATTCAACGAGACACCACCGATATCAATACTAATAGTCTGACCTTCACCGTCCTCAGGGGTTTGTGATGCGCCGTTATAATTTGCAATATACTTAATCATTTCAACCAGAATATCATTCGCAACAGTCCACAGTAAGGGAAGTTTGGAATAGTCTAGAATATATGGATACTTTGTAAAATCGTGATACTGATACGAAAGTTTATTATTATTAAGAAAATACTGCTTCCACGGCGCCAACTCGTCAGCGAAGGCCCACTCAGTAAATTCCACAGGCATCTTTTTTGTAATATCAAAACGGCGAATATTTTTCAAATTAATCATGTCAACCATCTTCGACAGACCAGGCAGGGCATTGCGGTCAAAGTTTGGATGGAAGATGTTGATAAGCCAGTTTGCATAATTCTGAAAATTAGGTACGCGCCAATCTGGATTGTGCTTAAGGTTTTTTGTTACATCGGAGTTAAAGAAATATTTGGTATACATCGCATCGTAATACGGACGATACCCCGCAGCGTTCTGATAAATGTACGAATCAATACGACGATCTTCAATTACATTCATGATCGTACCCAACATTTTCTGCAATGCCTGTACTTGTGACTTAACCTTGTACATACCATCATACACATTAACATCACTATAATCAGCAGACAATGTTTTACGCAACTCCGGACTCATTGCCAGAATACACGCGTACCACTTATCATTTGTAATAAGATTGTTGAGTAGATTAAAATCAGACAATAGACAATGCGATCCCTCGTGAAGAGCAAGTCCAACCATTGAATCGAAGTGTTTCGAATCATCTTCTGCAGCAATAACTACACGAGTACCGTCTGTGTACGAATCTTTACCACTGGAAAATACCACCTTGATATTAGAATCATTTGTAAGGATACGAACAAAGTTGGCAGTAGCACGACGAATAGATGCAAGCTTGACAATACGCTCTGGATTGAATATATCCTTTGCACTGATTACATCATCGGTATAATCGTCATCAAAGTCCATCCAATATGAACTATAATTCAGAGTCTTGGACTTCTTGACGCCGCTTCGGGTATTCAATGTAAGAAGAGTATCTCGACCAGTGTTTCGCATAATCACCTTGTATGTTGAGGTTATATAATAAATCTAACCCCACTATTCACAAAAGAACAGAGGGGTTAGATTAAGGTTACATTAAAGATTTAATTAAATAGTATTTATTATAATATACAATTATTATGTCCTTTTTTGTGTACAACATATTTGTCTGTGGTAATATCGGTAACAGTATTAATAACAAATACAGGTGTTTCAATGGTAGCGATTCCAAGATGCGCGGTCCATGTAATATCCCAATCTAACATTTGACACATTTTATTATACTCGTACCCAAATCCATGTTTTGTTGCTAATCCTAAATTTTCCAATGCGATCCGTTTGGATTCTTTACAAGTAAATGAGCAAGGTAAGTGCGTAACCAACTTCATACCTGCCCATCTAAGTAAATTACTTGCCCAAATTGGTGTATCTTCTGATAATTCTATATGCGTATCTGATGTTTCTGGTAAATTCCAATTATAGACTGGGGCATTTTCATTATACACAGATGTATATTTTGTACATAACGCTTGTTGCCATGTAGTATCTACACCGGCGTCCTGCATCCATACACGAGTAAAAAATCGTGAACAGCAGTCTGGGTATCCTAATCCTTTACCAATTAGAAATTCTCCAAGACATACATCTCGTGACCGTGTATCCCAAATATCTTTCCATGTTTGCACATTTTCATGTTTGGTGATAATGGATCGCCAATGAAAATTTCCTGTACCATCATAGGCTTTCGCATGATTACCATATGATCCATTTCTATTATTTGCTTCCTTGTTTAAGGGAATAATAGATAATCCATAATGTTTTAATTCTTCCTGCTTTTTTTGTAATTCTTCTGGAGTAAAGAAGTTTAAGTGAGCTTCTCGTGTACCCTCTATTACCGACAACAATTCTATTTTATTAAACGCATCGGTTATTCGACCATTTAATTCACCGTATTGCTGACTCTTATGTACACATTCCTCTTTATATAAAATTTGTGTAAAGTTATCACGGTGCTTCCCTACTGTAATTTTTTTCATGTTACCAATGACCTAATTCTAAAAGTGGTAATATAGTGTCCCAAACTACATCATAATCAGCATATTTATCCATGCGTTCTTGTCCGTGTCGAGCAACGGCATCAACTCGCCAACGATTTTCCGGCTTAATCCATTCTCGGTGAATTTCAATAATTCTATCGGCAGCCAACTCAGGATCTTTTGCCATACCAATTGATAACCTTGGACCGCCAGGTACCGCTACATAATGATAGTTTGGTATTAATGGAACTGACATATGATGCGTAGGTTCATACATCATCACAGGTAATCCCAATGTCCATAGTTCGTGTTCACGAGAACACCAAGGATGTCCTGGTAATGCGAGATTTATTGTATGTGTTGCTGCTTTTTTAAAGAAATCTACAAGTGGTAGTTTATCCTCCCACGAACCTACACAACTTTCATCTGGATATTTTTCTGCCAACACCGATATAACTTCTCGTATTTTTTGTTTGTTACCATGTTCGTCTGAATGAACATATGTATCTCTGTTATTTCCGTAGAAAAATATTCTGTCATCAAGTTTTTCCAAACTTCTACGAGATTCTTGTATTTCCTCTCGTAAACTTTTTGTAAGCTTGGGATAATATGCGGTATATACAAATGGTAAAAACTTATGTACATTTTTTGATTGTGATTCGATTCGTAATCTTTCATAAGAAAATTGACCAGAAAACACAAAAATCAAATTTTCGTGGTCTAACATTTTGTAAGCGGCGCCGGGGGAATCTTGTAAATCAAATAATATAAATTTCTTGGTTTCATTATTGGCAAGTATAAACCATAAACTGCTGGGACAATTTAGTGCATACAAATCCAGTTCAGGAATTTTAATATGCATCATTCCCTCTAATAGTGGGCTTTTTTCTTTTTCGTTATCATCGGAAGTTTCTTCATTGCTTTCATCAATTTGAACTATTTGTCTATGAGGATTGTTTACATAAGTAATGTCAACGGAATGATTATTTTCCGTTAGTATATTTGCTAATGAGTCAATTAACAAATGTGTACAATACGAATGAAGATATATTTCCTGTGGTTTTGGTCCTGGATGATATATTGTATATTCTGCCATGACTATCTTCCCAAATCTTTTAAAATTTCTTGTTGCCAATCATCAGACGGTAGAGTAAGTTCTTCATCTTCTACATCCATGTCATCATTGTATCGTGGATTTTCTATCTTCGACGGTTTAAACTCTGGATCTGTTAAACTCTTTTTGATGTCAAATTTATGAGCTGCCCACGGTGCACCGGTGGTCAGAAACATACAATTATAACAGAGTAACCATAAATTATTTCTACTGTAATCTCGTATAGTTTCCTTAAAAGTTAACATGAGTGGAGATTTATTATCCGTAATTCGTCGTTCACAAAATCCACACATACCACATTTTTCATCCAACATTTTACGAGCAATCATACGATTTTTTAATCGTATCATACTATATCGTGGATGTTTGTTTGCAAAAACATCTCGTAATGCAATAGAGCTTGGTCTGGTTGCGAATCCTTTTGATATACCTAAACCTATAGGATTTAAGTGTCGTTCATATATCCCATATATTTTTGCATATCGTTTGTATCGTTCATACGACACACCCAACCATTTCGCAGCTTGACGATTACTTTTTGTATGTAGTTGTGCGTCTTCGATTTCCGATTTTAATAAGGGGGTGGACGGTCGCCCACCTTTGTTGATTCCAACCGATTTTTTCGCCATTTTATTGTTTCCTGAATTGCATATATAACGGAAAATATAAATATTGTTGCTAACATTGCTGTGAATGCTATCACACCAAACAAAGCGCTTATTAACAATTCCATAATCATCAATGAGTAAAATTATTAATCAATGGAAACAGTTTACCAATTGCTTCTGCACAGGCAAGAGCAATTTGTCTATGCTCCTTTTGTGTTGCTTCGTCGCTTCGAATGTCGATGTAATGTAGCCAACTTCTAATGGTTCCATTGACATACATTCGTGATAGGGTCAATCCCTCTGGTAATACTGCACGGGCAACCTCTTTAGCAATTCCATTATCCAAAGCCCATACATATGCATCAATTGCAGCATCCCATGCTTCTAATTGCTTTCGTTCCCACAGAGATTTTAATGCATAGTCATTTGTTTCTACGCTGTTCTGACGATTCTTTTTATCTTGTAATCGTGTTTCACGAATTTGTGGTTTTAAATCTAATGATTCTACGGATGCGTATCGTTGACTAAATTCTTGAAATGTAAAACTTCTATGACGAAGAATTTGTCGAGCGATATCACGAGTAGTTTCTATTTCTAGTGTGATGTTTGCCATTTCAAAAGGGGACCAATGCTTGTGCTTGATCAAATAGGCAATCAACTTATCTGTTGTTTCCGTGTTGGTTTGATTACTTGGATTGCTGACTCTTGCACAGTAGGCAATTAGATCCGTAAGATCACTATCATTACCAAGTTCTTCTACTGTGGGTACTGTGTACGAAACCATTTTTACTTTCATTAATAATCACCGTAAATACTAAATGTTTGAATCTCTGGTTCAGGATCTTGTTCTTGCTTTACTAAGTATACCTTGCCTTCACCAGCATCTAAAAAATATTGTTTACATCGTGTTTTCTGAAATACATATTCCAGTCCTGCGGTTAACGATGGATATACTCTACTTCCATCACCATCAATTTCTACCCATCGATCACCTGGTGGAACTCTTTTTAATATTGGTTCTCTAATTTCCATAACTTATTTTTTTTCTCTAATTATGTGTCTAAATAATAATTTTGGACTACCACGGTCCTCTGTTTTTAAGTCAATTTGCAATGTTTGTGGACCCCCTGTGTTCATTTCGATCACCACTTTAATTCCATCGTAACGCACCTTGAATGGTACTTTTGGATCACAATAGTACGACGGTGACTTTAATTCAGATTGATTGGTGGATTTATTAATTACTAATGTGTATACATCCTTACCACAACCATGAACTGATCTCCACATATCTAATAACCGTTGTTGCCCCTTTGGAGTTTTGGATAGTTTTTCCATTTCCGAAGCATAATTCTTTAAATACTCTTGTTTTAATTTAGATTTTATCTTTACTTTTTCTTCTTCAGGAGTATCAGGTGTCCATTTATATTTTTGCGATAAAGATTTCCACAAAGTATCAATTTTTTCACCTTCGGGTTGTCCTAAGTAAGTTTCTCCAGCACGACGAACGCCGGAATTTTTCATTGTAATATTACGAGGGTCTGTGTAAATCTTCGCGGATATTTTCATCACACTTTTTTTACCATTAACCTCATATTCTAATAAAATATCGGTAGGATCTGTTTTTGGATCTATACCAAGTTTATTTAATGCGGTCTTACCAACACCACCAACTTGCATTGCATTGGTTACCTTTGCTCCTTTTGGAAGTGTTGCACGGATTGCATTCGCAGCAACTTTATTGCGTTCATCCGCAGCTGATATATCTCCACCGAATTGTTGATATTTGGAAATAACGGATTCATATGCTTCATTGTTTTCCTTATTAGGAAACAAATGCTTTGTAACGCCGGCCTCATTATGTTTTCCGCTTAAGTCTGCCAACGCTCTATCAGCAGAATTACCTCGCATGCCTATATCAATACCTTCTTGCGAAATAATATTATTCATCAACTGGGTAACAGCAGTTCCTGCAGCACCGCACATGTGTTTGGGAGTTAATCCGGTAATCGGTGTAGTGTATATTTTTTTACCACTTGCACCACCTTCGATCATTTTCAAATCGGCCATTGCTCGTACTGCTTTGACTTGCTCTTCATAACTTGGAGCTGACAAAAATGCTCTCCAAAGTTTTACAAATGTTGTAAATCTCTGTTTATCTGTGTTGGATGCAAATCCTCGTTCCATCATAGTTTTTGAAGTTGATGCAAGTAAGTCTGTATCACGAGTTACTGCACGTGCACCCAATTGTTTTGGTGGGATAGTACCAGGTGCTTTTGATTTTGGTAATTTGTCTTGTACATCCTTAGTTTTTTTAGATTTGGGAACAGATGAAACTGGTGTTTGTGTCGCTGTGGAGGTACTTGGTACCCACTTTCCAGCGACAACTTTCCCAGCGTAGTTCTGTAACTCTTTATCACTATAATACTTACCAAATGGACCAGCAAACAATCCCTTGGGTACAGGTGATATTTTTTGGGGTGCTGCCTCACCCAGTGAGAGAATATCAGATATAAATTCTGTTAGTAAATCTGTCATAATATAACATGGTTAAAAGAATTCCACTGATATAAATAGTTGATAAGTATGAAGTTATTCCTTATCTGGGCGTTTTTGATGTTTGACACTAGCCTTTTTCTTACTACCCTTGACCTCTTCTTCAGCCTTTCTTGGACTACGAATTTTTTCAAACCCTTTGAAATCTTCGTCTAGTCCGTATTCGTCCTCGTAGAAATCGTCGTCTAATATATCATCAATAAAATCATTACCACGCCACTTTGGCATCTACCTATCTCCTATGTTAGTTGTAAAATCCTGAAGGGATTTTTTTGTTATTTTCCCCGTTGAATGGGGCAAACTTCCACTTGTACTGATATTGTTGTGCTGCAAATGCTTCTCGTTCTCTAAACTTTGTACTTTCTGCATTCTTTTTTGTTGCCACAGATCCGAAATGATATAAGTGTACATTATGGACTCGTGCATGACCAATACTAGGAATTAATTCCAATTTAGCGAAAAAGTCCCAGTCGCATAAATTTGGACTGTTATACCAAATATCGAATCCACCTACTGCCATGTACCAACGCTTGTTAATTAAGAAAGGAAAAATGTTCCCGTCTTTTGTGACAGTATTGTTTGATAATTGTTTTTCGACATTAATAAACTTCTGCATGTCAAAAGCTTCTACGGTCTGTCCACAGTCAACCACTGGAAAGTTAAACATACCAGGACCAGTAGGTTCTATTTGATTAATTGTTACAACAGTATTGGGATGATATTGTTCCTCAATACGAGTATCCCATTCGGGAGGAAATACATTATCATCATTGACAATTAATATCTTTTCACTTTCTGCATTCCACACACCAACATTGATAGCGGTCTGCATACCTCTGTTAGATTCTAAATCTAATACTTCAACATCTTTATATTTGTTTACAACATGAGAACTTTCTTCCGCATATCCATCAAGTATAACAATTATTTGATTTTTATTAACTTGCCCTTCCACCAATGACTTCAAACACAAATCCAAATATTTTGGATTACGATAGGTAGGAATAATAACTGATAACATAAAAGTTATTTCTTTAGCAATGCAGTCTTAGCTTCGGTAACCAATACATCGGTTTTCCAGAACGGATAAATTCCCTGCTCAACTTCATACTTACTCCACACTTGTCGTGGTCGTTCTGGTTGAACTCGAGCCCATTCCCACATTTTCTTTAATCCTTCGTATAGATCGGTTTTATGCTCAAACCCAAGTAAATCCACAGACTTTTGCCATGTAGGATATGCGTACTTAACTTCGTGGCGGGGAGGGAGATGTTTAATTTCACCACCACCCATAACATCAATCAATGTGTCCGCAGCTTCGTTGATACTGTATTCCTTGATACCACCCAAGTTGATGATTTGCTTAGACGCTTTCGGGTCTGTACCTGCTCTCCACAATGGTTCAAGTGAATCATCAATACAACTAAATGCACGAACTTGATTACCATCACCAAAGATAGTTAATGGTTGTCCCGTCAAATGTTTATACATCCAGATACCCAACACATTACGATAACTGTCCCAGATATTCTGCTTTGCACCGAACACATTATGCGGACGAATAATACACCAATCTAACCCATGCTGGACCCCAGCAACTTCGATATCTTGCTCACACGCGGCCTTGGCAATACCATACGGGTCAATTGGAGCACGGGCCATATCTTCGTGGAATGGTGGTTCACCCGCACCAAATCCATACACACCCATTGACGAGGTAAAGACTAATCGTTTTACATTGTGTTTAATACACTGATTAATTACACCCGCGGTAGCAAGTAGATTATTAGTGTAATTATATTGTCTGATGAATGGTGATAATGCTTCTGCTGCATAGGCAGCAAAATGATATACAATGTCAATTTGATGTGTATCAAATACATATCCACAATTCTGTGTGCCCAAATCCACATTATAAAACTTTACTTTTGGATTTACATTTTCTTTGTAACCACCGCTAAAGTCATCAATACCAATAACTTCTACTTCTGGTTTGTGTTCAATAATCCAATCTGCCAAACGAGAGCCAAGCAGGCCTGCTGCGCCTGTAATTAATACTGTTTGTTTCATTGTAAAATATTTGTTAAAGGTTCTGGTATAATTATACTATTATCTTCCTTAAAAGTCAAGCGTTATATTTCTTCCCACGAAGTAATATTCAACCCAACCAATGGTGCTTCATATCCTTGTAGACAATGCGTGGCTAAGGACGGTAACGGTTGTACCAATGCACGGCCGTTTTCACGAAGTTTAAGAAAGATAGCAAAATCTTTTGTATTAATTCCATCTTCTGTCCCCCACATCCATACACTCATGTCCTCCTTAATAGTTCCTACCGTAGTAGCGAAGGTATTCGTGGTAGAATTAGTAATCATCCAAAAGTGATCGGTTGTTTTAATAACTTGCGTAGGTTCCGATACATTTTCCATAGGAGTATACGGATTACCACCGCGAGAGGGATCCCAAAACTTATCAGGATGTAAGTACCCAGTGGCGTAGTGCGCATAATTTAAAGCCTCTTGAATTTTGTGTTCTGAACCTGGTAAATACAAATAATCATCTTCTTGAAACAAAACAATTTCTTTATCATCTTCAATTTGTTGTACTTCATTCAACAAAACTCGCATAGACTTTGCATCAGATCCGGCATTGATTTTTACAAGAGTAATCCGTTCATGTGAATCTGATAATTCATTCAACCACTTCCAAGTTTCATCCGTGATTGAATCAACAAAAATAGTAACTTTTGCCGTGGGGAAACAGTGTAAAGTGTTTAACAGACATCGTTGCTTCGTTGCATTTGGCAACTTCACTTGCCATGTTCGTTGTTGTGCGTGTTGTGAATTACTCGACTCACTTATTCTGTAAAATATTTTCATTATAAAACCTTTCTAATTCTTTTTGGAAGTGTTTCGTAGCTATCTGTCTAAACTCATCTTTACGGTCAATTATTGACACCATATTTTTTAAGTATTGATTGGTTTGTCCACTGTGATTCTCACAAACAAGTACACCATCCAATACAAATTGTTGAACAGGAAGTTTTTTGGCTCCATGTAACATTTGGGCACATGTTAATACATATGTATCTTCTAAACCGTAATGACCAAGTGAGTCGGGTATACCAGTTATTTTTAATAATTTATTACTAATAACAGTTCCCCATCCACCCGCTGCTTTAAATGTATTGATAGGACGAACGGCAACCCCAGTATCTCGTAGTCCTAAATCAAATACATTGGCAGTTAAATTATCATTTAATTCTCTGGATAATAAATCTTCATGTACCAAAACATCCCACGTAGTGTCCCACTGTCGTGTTATCTGTGGAGTTACTACATAGTAATCTATTCCACTATTTTTTATGGCTTTTACTGCATTACCAAGGTATCCAAGAAACTTGTCACCGAAGAATAAATCATTGTCCATCCACAAAGTAAAATCGTAATCATCTACATATTTTAATGTATGTCGTCGTTGTGATACACATCCTAAAATATCAGTATTTCTTTCAATTTGAAAAGTACTATTCGGTGCCCAATCACATAATGTTTTGGTGATATCGGTAAACTTATTTACAAAATATTCTCGTGGTAAGTTAGAAAATTCCCATTCAATCATCTCATCGCTGACGCATAATGTAATATTGAATGTGTACGATACATCCTTGGGAATTAATTCTGCATTGCGTCTAAGATTATATAAAGTTAGATGTAAATTATCTATCTCGGTGGGTAACACAAACATAGATATTAGACCTTTAATCATATTAACCTCTACGCTTCACATAGGCGACACCAGCATCATCTTCACCACGATTAAATATTTTTATGTCAAAGATACTTTCATCTACAGCGTCCAATAATGCTACTGGTCCTGGATGGTAGTTCGTATCGTGGAACGCCATCACACCCGTATGAGACATTTTTTCCCAATACTGCCAATCTTTAATACATTGATTAACAGAATGCCATCCGTCAACAAACATAAAATCAATTTGCTCTTGACCATACCATTCCATTAATTTGTAAACTTCTTCGTAATTTGAAGAGTTATTTCTAATTGTAAATATATTCTTTGCGATATTGTTTAAAAATGATCTGTCATCTAAATCAATTCCGATATACATACAATCATCACTTTTCAATTCCAATAAGGTTGAGGTTGACGAACGACCAGAATCGGTTGGTTCCGGTCGATGTACACCAATTTCAACAATCAATTTTGGTGGAGTGTCTAATTGTTCCCATGCAGTTCGTAAGGCTATATCGTTTTCTGGACTCCAATGACGCGTCCAATTACCACGAGAAGGATTAATCCAATCGGTATCATCACTAATCTCTGGTTCTAATGAAATGTTCCATTTCAACCCATAATGGGTAGATGGAGTTTTCTTAATCAAGTTTAAGATATCTTCGGTTACCATTAAAATATCCTGTATTGTAAGTCTGGATTGGACATTTTCAATCCCCATTTCTCAATTGCTGCGAGATATTCCTTACCAATCCAGTTATCAATAGCTTGTCGCATTGCCAACCCACCAGCTAAGGTACCCATTGGATGACCGTGTAATGCGCCACCAACATTAGCCATCCAGTCGTGACTATCCAATAGTCCATTGATATGTTGTACCAATCCAGGATGCATTCCACAACTGAGTGCAGGGATAACATTATACTTCCACAATACATTCAATGCATCTCGAAGTTCTGTGTCGTCTTGATTCATATATCCACCAATCATACCAGCGTGGATAGAATCTGCTCCAGACCACCCCGCAATTTTACAGATAACAGGCCAGTAGATATGATTTGGTGCTCTACGGTCTGTAAAGAATTTGTCACCAGACTTTTGGAAATGTATCCAGAGATTTGGATTCTGTTTACGAATTGCACGATACACACCCAACCCACTCCACACATTGATGTGAATACCCAATCCACCTTCATCAGCCACAAACTGTGCTCTTTGGAGTGCGTAAGGACTATCACCATTAATACAGAATGTGTACATTACATCGGGTGCGTTCTTTGCCAACCAATTTGTAATTAATGGAACTCTTTCTGTTAATGGACAATGTGCGGGGCTACCTAACAATTCATCTTCTTTAATGAAATTAACACCACCATGTACCATTTCCTTAACAGCTTCCAACAATACCGTTGGACTCATTCCAACCTTAGGTTTAATAATACCACCAAAGAATGGTTTCCCTTCCACCTTATTAAACTTACGGAATCCATCAATACCATACGCTGGTTTGAGTGTGAATTTGTTCTCAATATGTTCGGGTAGAGTAATGTCTAATACATGACATTGTTCAATTTCCAAGATATCTACTTGACCGCCAGCGACATGACACAGAATTTGAGAAATCCCATCTTCTTCCAAATCAAGATTTGCTAATGGAAATGCAATCAATACTTCACCAGAAGTTTTTAACTTTAATTCATGTTCGTCATGTAGTACGAAACAACTGTGGTCGTGGAACATTTGATCGGTTTCCCATACACTACGGTTATTAGGATTACCAATACTCTGTCCTATTGCGAGATTCCACGCGGCATCTCGTAATGATGTCTTACCTACCAAATAATATTTAACAACAAAATAATTTGATAAGTCTATGTCTCTTGTAAAAATGTTAACACTCATTTCGTAACCTCATATTTGTCACCTGGGACCGAGGGGGTTTTTATAACTAATACTTCACAATCTTCTAAAAATACTGGATCTGCTACTTCATTAGGAAATATAGTAAATACATCACCAGTTGTCAACTCTTTACCACCTATTGTCATTCTACCTCGTAAAAGATAGGTAATTTCCGTAGCGATTCGGTGGTAATGAATAGGCCATGTTTCACCTTGTTTGTGTAATTTATATCCCACTTCAAACTGTTGTGTTTTAAAAGCGGATGGTTCGAAATTACCAACAAACCATCCACCAACCATATCCTCAATTCGTTTGATTTCCATTACTAAACTTCTCCCGATAAATCTGAATATCTTCCGCCGTACCTACAGCCCAGTGTTCGGATTTATCTATATTATAAATTCGTTTGGGATCTTTCAGGTAGGTAAATGATGGACCAATATAATATTCTCCATTTGTCATATCATTGGTATCCATCATCCACTGTACAGTATATGGGAAATCTTTCCCATGCTTCCACCAGTGAATTCCATTGAGTGAATATTGACTAATCACTTCTTTTTCTCGTACATATGTAAATTTAGAATAATCACCGTGTTCATTATCTTCTAATTTTGCATAACTATTTTTTGGTGTATTGGATTTGTAAGTGACTACAACACCATGTGCATCGGTAGTTTCCACAAAATCAACGAACTTTTGTGAATCCCAATGCATAATTTGATCACAATTAGTTATCAACAAACTCTCATCATCAAAAAATGTATATGGTGCATGGAGCGCAGATATTGCTGGTCCTTTTGTTAAATAATCTATTTCAACAATAATTGGATTTGTAATAACTTTACCAATTGCTTCTTTTAATAAACTATTCCATTCTGGATTTGCATACTTTCTAGTAATAAAACAGTAGTGTCCATCCAGATCTAGTGACTCCAATGCTAACTGAATCATAGGTTTTCCGTCTATTACTTCTACGAGAGGTTTGGGTACACTACTTTTTACTCGTGTACCCTCACCTGCCATCGGGATAACAATTTTCATTTGTTGACAAATTCCTTATGTAGTGATTCACCCAACATGTCCATTTGTTCAAAAAATTGTTTACTTAATTGAACATTCACATCGGTAGTGATTGGTGGATACGAACTAACAGGAAATTCTGATGCGGAGTATGTGTAATCCCAATATGATGCAAATTCTTCCCATCGGTTTTCTGCATCAATTAAATCCCACACACGACTACCAATGGTAGGTACAGTGTGATAGTAAATAGAATTTCTCAATCCTTCAATGGTACGCATGCTACCAGCAATAACATTTTGGTGTCTACTAAATTGTGAGTTTGCCAAGTATTCTAAGTGTGCATTGGCATCGATTCCTACTTCTTCCATACGACCTGGAATGATACTGGAGAAGAAAATATTATCAAAGGTCATTGATTTCAAGATAGTAGCTGCGTCAGATACTCCTGTAACATTTACATAGAGATCTCTAAATTCTTGATCTTCTACTAATTGTACTACATAGTTGAAATGTGGAATTTTCAAAGCAATTGCTGCACCATTTCCATTAAATTGTTTTATATATTTTGCCCACTCAATAATATCATCTGGTGTCATTAATGAGTTTGGAAGTTGTACATAAACCAATCCAAATGATGTATCTTTTCCACGAATTTCAGAAACTAATTCGCATAAAGTTGGAACAAGTTTTTCAAACTTATCAAGTGTATCGCAATTAACTTTTGCCAATGCATTGGGATTGGTAGTAATACCAATAACAGATTCTCCAGAAACATGAGCTTGCATTTTATCCCAAGTTTTTCTGATATAATCTACATCAGCTGTGTCAAAAAAGAATGTGGGTTGTGTCATAATAACTTTTTCCTTTGTATTAAATCGTGTAAGTATTGTTCAGTTGTTTTCCAATCTTCGTGGTGATATCCTTTATCATCAACAAATAAATCTACATCGGGTTTACCTATGAGTAATTCATCATATGATATTTCCCATTTATTTAACCAATCATATAAATACTGAAGATTTGCTAGTATTTTTCCATGATTTGCTTGATATGTTCGCATGTGTCGTGCGGTTTGGATTATTATATAATGTCCATCCGCTTTTAATTTCTTAAGAGTTTCTACTGCTCCTGGTAACGGTTCTACATCAGAATAGGTCATCGTACCTGTTTTATTTTCACAGATAGTACCATCTAAATCAAAGCATAGTCTCATACCATCATCTCGAATTTTTGTACATCCTCAGGAGTTCCTAGAGGGATTACATCAGTTACTTCGTGTGCGTATACTTTTGAATTAATCTTTAAAATATGTGCAGGAACCATACTCATATAATATTCTCTGTTACCATTGAATTCCACAGGTTTTTCATAATCTATAATGTATGATGCGTAGTTCATAAAGAATTCAGTTTTTGCAAAATAAAATGCACCAACAAGAGAAGGATGTTGTATCCAATCATTATCTTTTTCACGAATTCCAATAACTTCTTTTCTTTGATTTAAAATTACATTAGACCATTTGTTCGGTAACGACTTGTCGGGATTATTAAAGCAAGTAACCGCCATCAGTTCTGGGGATTTTGGTAGTGTATTAATAAAATCTACAAAATTATTATCGTTGTATTTATTGTCCGAATCCAAAACTAATAAATTATCGTCTACATCAAACATTCGTTTACATGATATCAATGCGGTATCAAGATTTCCTCGTGTGATGTTTTTAAATGGAATGATATCAATATTTTTTCCATAAACGGAATATAGATATCTGTCTAGTCCAGACTCTAGATGTTTTTGTAATACTGCGAAGTATAAATTTACATCATCATATTGATATCGTGAATGATGTTTAATATATGGACAAGATTCCGTGGTCCATTGTAGTATGGATTTTCCATTTACTTCAATAAGGGGTTTTGGCGTATCATATCCAGCGGTAACAAATCTTTGTCCGCGACCTGCCATTAAGACGAGAACATTCATAGTGATAATGCCTCGTTCAACAATCGTATCCCCGTTAAATACATAGCGTGTTGTCTATCAATATTATCATAATGTCTTGCACACATTCCAATAAAAATACATCCTTGAATAATCTTTATTTCTTTTAAATTAAATGCTGGGAAAAATGTATTATGAAAAGCTTCATGGGCAACATTAATTTCCTCGTGGGCAACAGACCCGGCACGAATATCTAACTGATGAATATTTCCGTGAGATGACACCTTGAATTTATCGGTAATAAACGCTTCGTACAAACCGTCAACGGAATGTTGTAGTTTTGCAACATCATATCGAATATCACCAAACATACCGACCTTACCAAACGATCCTCGCGGATCAATAAATCTAATAATATTTCTGTCCGCACCATATAATATATTACTGAAACAACAATCCCCGTGTATCATGGAAGGGGTGAAGTTCAACATATGTTGTGTAATGTATAATTTAATTCGTGGCCAAATAACTTCAAATATAGAGTATTGTTTTTTGTTTATAATCAAAGTATGAGTTTTTACTTGATCTGCAAATAAACATTCAAATTTGTCATTCCAACCATCGTAAAAATTATTGAATTCCTTTTCAGTTTTTTCAATATACATACTATACGCAGCGGACTGAACTTCTTCGTCCGACCATTTCTGCGTAGGATATATTGTGGACCAGTCTTGTAAAATATTTAACAAACTTTTAAATAAAGTTTCCCATGAAGGAATCATATTGTCTGCTAGTAAATAATTACCTAAGTTGGGGTAATCATATAATTCAAGATCCATCCAATAATCATTTTTACAATATGGATGCTATCCAATAATCGTGGGAAATACACAGATTTATCTGGATGTGTTTTCTCCAACATTTTATAATATAATATTTCGTCACGGAGTCGTTCAGTAGAGCTTAATTTTCTAATAACACCACGAACATTATCTACTTCAAATCTGTTGTATACTCGTGTAACTAACTGTTCCATAGTTCAACCCTTTAATATATGATAGGTTGCTGCAAACAACGCTAGTTTGTTATTGCTAGGTGTTGTTGCTATTGGAGATCCAAATACCGACAATCCTTTGTAACTTTTATTATCAACAATAGTAGCTAAAGGATCACCTTGTTTAGCCAATCCCAGAAATATTCTGTTGTCCTCTAATGTTGCTAAGGGAGTTCCCGTAGAAGTTCCTCGGTACAACCTATTCCCATTTACAGTATATAACGGTGTACCCTGTATTCCCAACCCTTTGAAAACACGATTATCTACCATTGTTACCACAGGCGCACCACTTATTGCTGCCCCTTTGTATACACTGTCTGCCATGTAATTATCCCACTTGAATGGGTGATTTCCAACCAGTTTCTTTACAATATTCAATAACTTCATCGATAGAAATCATATTAAGATTCCACTTTTTTGCATACGGTTCCAAATCAGGAATACGAGACATACTACCATCATCATTCATGATTTCACAAATGATGGCTACAGGCTTTGTTCCTGCCATCAAACATAATTGTACGGATGCTTCGGTATGTCCCTGTCTATCTTCCAATAAGTTAGGACGCGGACGAAGTGGAAATAAATGTCCTGGATATGCTAACTGTTCTGGTTTCGTATTTTCATCTAATACCAAACCAATTGTGACCATACGATCTTCTACACTGACTCCTGTTGTTACACCATCACGAGCATCAATACTCACGGTGAATGGTGTTGAGAACTTGTCATTATTATTCGAAGGGCTCATTGGAATTTGTAATCTATCCAACATAAATTTTGGCGTTGGGATACACATAATCCCACGTGCTTCTTTTGCGATGAATGCCAGCGTTTCCGGTGTCGCTTTATCTGCGGCAATCATCAAGTCACCTTCGTTTTCTCGGTCATAACTATCTACGACAATGATTGGTTTTCCATTACGAATATCTTCTAATGCGATTTGAATCTTTTCTGATAACATTGCGTTCCCCTTAAGTAATTTTACAAATGTCAAAATTTAACGAATTTATATCTAACCACGGATACCAATCAATTTCTTCTTGTGCTGGTCCATTGATAAAGTTTTGAAATGTATTGGGTGATTGCCCATTCCATTTTGTATCGTTCCATGTAAGCTTTTCAAACTGTTCAGTCTTTGACCCACATTGTGGAACTTGGTGTTTGTTTGCACGGACCCAACACTTATCCAGCCCCACATCATTCCATCGTAAATATGGAACCCCATCACCATATTCTGGGTGTCCTATTCTACACACTGGATTTTTAATATTGGTTCCTTGGAAAGTTGGTTCCGTAGGCCAGTTGTGCCATGCGTGATAATCTACAATTGATGCTTTGTTGTGTCCAATATCTTTTCGTAATACACGAACTATATAATCCAATTCATGATTACCATTCGTTGCATATCGTTCGTCCCACCAACCGAAATTTCGTAATCCTTCCAAGGTCAATAGGCATATTTGATCACCTTGTGGTGCCATATATAAATCATAATCAGTCTGCTTGATAATGTCAACCCATCCATCATTAATAATCATATTATCATGAGCAGTTATACAGTATTTTTTACCAGATAGGAATGTATGTACATATGCTTGATTATAATTTTCTACCATAGGACCAATAGCATAATCATGTCTCATGACATTGTTCCAGATTTTTATTCGTGGTTTAATGTCATCTGCGAAATCATCAATGGTCACCGACGAATGATTCGTGATAATATTGACTCGTTCAAAGTCAAAAGTGTTTAACCACTGACGAGCAAACCCATCCATTAAATCTTTTCGTTTCCAATTGGAAATCCAGAGCTCGACATTATCTGGGGTAAAATCAGTACGCGGCATATTGTTTCTCTAACTCTTCTATATTGTTAATGTTGACGACACGATGCATAATCTCATAATTAAACGGAGCGCAGTATGCTTCGATTCCACCCATGACCCGAACACGGTATCCTAAATAATTTTCACCATACGGAACATGGATTTGTGAATGTATGAACGACATATGTGGATAGGTGTCACAGAATACATCCATGTTCTCTGATGTAGAGAATGCGAAGATGTCGGTCATCGTATATCCCCCATGTTGAAAATTGGGGTCATTACGAATCCCTTGAAACTTATCTGCCGTCACAATATGTTTTTTGGCTTGTTCCAAATACTCCATGACATTTATTGGTTTTTCGTACCACAAATCATATCGTGCACGAATCACTAAATCATATTTAAATCCATTTAATAGTTCGTATCTCTTCTTCAACATATTTGCTGTATAAATTGAATAAAAGATACTTGCCATTCGTTCTTGATTTGCTTCTGGTGGTGACACAAACAATCTAGTAAATGGAAACTCTTTTTGTGATTCAAAGAGATAATCTTTTGGATTCAACCCTAATAACATTTCTTCTGTCTGTGGATGGACTAATCCTACCCGACCTTGTTGGTGTGATTGAGCACTATCATATGGTTGACCGATCATTAATGGGTCGTGCCATGCGTGTAAGAATATATCCATGTTTTCTATACCTACGAGGTTTGCCTTTAACATTTTAAGTGATAAAGGTAATCCCCGTGGCTGACCAGATAAACAAAGTGCTATTTTCATATTAACTTAAAAATTGGATGACTATCATAACATCATCAGCTAGACCATTTGGTCGCATATGATAATCTAAGATTGTAGTGGTAAAGTTTCTATTTTGCAACTGATACACTCCGCGTGTGAGATAATCACCAAGGTTTCCAAGAAACATATCTTCGCAGATATAATATCCACCTGGTTTTACTAATTGATGATATTTGTGTAATGCTTTGATTTGATTCTCAACATCATGTGCACCATCTTCAATAAACACATCTTGTTTGGGTAAATGTTGTAACAGATAATTTCCATTATCTTCGTCATACGCATCACCAAATATCATGTTGACATTAGGTAGAGAAGAGAGATAATCTTTTTGAACAGGTTCAACAATATCTAATCCAGTAACAATACCCTTTGTAAAATACTGTGACCACATCAATAGACTTGCACCAGAGGCAATACCCAATTCCATTAACTGTATTGGTTGGTCTTTGAATTGAGACAATAACGAGTCATATACATCAATATAAAAATGCTTATGCAACGGATGTCTGTCACCTTTATCAGATAACCCAATGTCTGGTATATCTTCCATTTGATAATAAAAATCTTTTAATCTCATATCCAGAACCACTCATCAGGTAATAAGTCCACAACACTATTGTGTCGAAGATTAGGACCAAACCATAACGACGGGGCTGTAACAATCTTCTTTGGGTTTGGATTTAACCATGCTCCCCACCAACTAAACGAACTATTTGCGATGATGTGGTGGTCACACATACTCATCATACACATCTCTGTATATGAATCGTTGATATCCACAATGTATCCACCTTCAAACATTTCCTTACACCACTCTGGATCGTCTGAGAATACCACGAACCGATATGGCTCTTTCGAGAAGAACTTATTAATTGCTTCGGCGTAGTATTCCATACCAGTGACCGTATGATTTGCAGAGTTTGCTACATAATCACCACGACGAACATGAATAGAAACTCGTGGTGCATCATTCTTCACCTTGGCAAGTTCTTGTTCTGCCTTCTGTTGTATTTCAGCACGGAAGGTTAACACTTCCCGAACCTTTTGTTCTGCGTGTTTAAAATACTTTTCACTTTGAAAGAATCCCGCGATGTCCGTGTTATCAGGAATATCCAACGCAACACCATTAAAATGAAAGAATGGTTCTTGATATCGTTGCTTAACTACATCATTGATGTCAGTGATCGATGTGAAATAGTGGTCTGGAATAAGGAACGGTGTACGAAGTTCCATCCCCGTTGGACTTGCTTGTTGCTTTGCCAAATCGTAAAAAGTGAATGGATTCGTAGTATTTTCAATAGGTATTTTAACTTCATACCCATTCTTTTCTGCAATACCAATTAGTGCAGCAAGCTGAAATATTTGATTACCAAACCGTCCAGAATTTCCTATACCCACATGCGTAATCATACTTTGGTAACCTGTTCGTTAATCCAATGATATGTTTTGGTGATACCTTCAATTAATGGAGAGTTAGGTTCCCACTTCAAAGTAGCACGAATCAATCGGTTATCAGAGGAACGACCACGAACACCTAATGGTCCTGGAATGTGCGTAATAGTTAAGTCTTTACCAGCAACACCCATAATCATATATGCGAAATCATTGATTGAAATCATTTCTTCTGATCCAATATTAACAGGACCAGTAAAGTCCGAATGTGTTAGTCGAAGAATACCTTCCACACACTCATCTACATACAAGAAAGAACGAGTTTGTTTTCCATCACCAAACATTTCGATAGCATCACCATTGTTTGCCTGGGCAATCTTACGACAGAGAGCAGCTGGTGCTTTTTCACGACCACCTTCCCATGTACCTTCCACACCATAGACATTATGGAAACGAGCGATGCGTGGTTCAATACCAAAGTTTCGCATATACGACAAATACAATCGTTCACTGAACAACTTTTCCCATCCGTATTCTGAGTCTGGATGTGCGGGGTACGCAGAGGATTCTTCACAGTTGGGATTGTCAGGATCTAACTGATTATGTTCTGGATAGATACACGCTGATGATGAGTAAAATACTCGTTTTAATCCCAGCTGTACCATTGCCTTCAAGGTATTCAAGTTAATTAATGCGGAGTTGGTCATTACATTTGCATCGTGTTCACCTGTAAAAATATATGATGCACCTCCCATGTCCGCAGCCAACTGATAGACTTCTACATCAGTGCGACCGAGACTCAACGCTTGAACAACGGTGGAATAATTGGACAAATCACCGTACACCACATCATCTGCGAATGTAGAAACATCACAATGTTCCGGTTCTTTGATGTCAGCCACACGAACCCAATATCCTTCTCGTTGTAATCTACGAGCGAGATGGTGTCCTATAAAACCACAACCACCGAGAACGACAGCTACTTTCGTAGCTGTCCCCAGTGGTTTTTTACTAACATTACCTTCTTCTGTCATATAACCTTCCTCTAAAAATTACTGTGTATCGTTAATCCATGCTTTATCTGGTAACCTGCCAGTACAAATATATTGCCACACCATCCAATAATCTTGTTTACTAATGTATTTTTTTATATATTTATACTTCTCTTGTTCTATCTCATCTTTAAGTTTGTTCAGACCTGCTGGTGGGTTTTCCATCGGGTTCTCCCGTTGGTTGTGATGGTGCTTTAATATAAATTTCTCGTAAAGCGGATATCTTATTTAATAAATATGTTCTATAAGGTCTATCAACAACAAATTTTGATGTTTTGAATTTAGAATAAATTATGTCTGCATCCGATTCATTATCAACTAATTGAATAATATCCTCTAGTGTTGCTTCCGAAAGTACTTTTAGTGACAGAGCGTGCATCTTTCCTTGCCACGATGGATTTAACACAAGTGCATATTTCTGTTCGTTGTCGTAAGTAAATTGTACAATTTTTCCAACAGACAACCCAACTTGTGATACAAATTTACGAGTACCAAATCTAGATTTTACATCATCAAAAAATGCCATTATCCAATTTTCTTAAGGGTTGGTAACACCAGTTTCATCTCTTTTGGAAATTCTGGAACATACTTGTCTAGTAATTCCCATGTTCGTTTTTGTATAGTTTCATATGAAAATTTCTTTTTATTATCTTTCGCTAATAAAGTAGCTTTCTTTTTGAAGTTTGAATAGTTTTTAAATACCGCATACATTGCGTTAGCACATTGATTTGCATCTGGAGCAAACCAGGTGGATTCCCTAATCAATACACCGTCCCATACAGAGCTTTCATGGATGGGTTTAAGTTCTCCACCAACAAGTACAGAATTTTCCTTATCCAAGAAATCTAATTGACCACTCCACCCCGAAGCAATAACTGGTTTACCACTTATTGATGCCTCTAATAATGGGCGACCAAATCCTTCACCCTTGGTGAAACTTACATGTGCTTTAACTTTTGAATGATTATACAATGAATTCATTTCTTTATCAGTTAACTCACCATGTAATAAATATACATTCGGAAGAGTTTGTCCTTTATCTAATTGTACAGAATCTTTTATCTGTTGAATCTTTTTCAAGATTTCTTCACGATCCAAAATGGAAAATCCTGCACTACTAGTTTTTAAGATTAATGCGGGTTTATCTTTTTCTGAAACTTGTCGGAAAGTTTCCAGGAATACTTTAATCAAGAATGAAACATTTTTACGATCTTCACCAAAGTCACCACGCAACCAATGACCAACGAATAAGTAACAAAATTCTTCTGAAATACTGTCAAGTGTGTTTTTTATTGATTGTTCTAATTGAAAGTCATATTCTACTTTCTTAAAAATTTCATTGTCAATACAGTTATGTAATACTTCGATTGGTTTTTCGATTGCCACTTCACCAATTACATTACCATTTTGATCTTGTTGTTTATACTTAGAAAATTCAAATACATTTTTAGAGTGTTCAGAAATGGTAAGTACCAAATCCATTTTATTACATGCCTGTACCCATTGCGCAGAAGCAACGGTTGTTTCAATACCTGCGGTAATACCAATATTATATTTACCAAGAGTTTCAAACTCAGTAGGAATAGTAATGGTTACATACAAATCTGGTTGTTTTAATTGTGTACCTTGTTTAATGATTCTATCCAAGATCATTTTATCTTTTGGTACATTTTCGTCCAATGCATTCATAGGGGTATCACCCCACGGTACAGAGTGTACTTTCACATCAAACTTATCGTATTCAATTAAATGACGAATGATATCTCTTGACATGTCACCATAACCAGAACGAGTTTGGCATGGTGCACGAACTACACATAACGGTTTGCCTGTCATAATCTTATGCCTTCACTAAAGTAAATCGTTCCCGTGGGGTCCAATTCTCCCACGCATTTTCCATATGTTCAATGAATAATTCACACATCTTTTCTGCGGTAAACATGCCAGCACCAAGTCCATATTGTCTACCAGATTCACCACGGCGTTTCCGTTCTTCACGAGATAAATTATATACTTCTAATAAACGATTTGCTGCATCTTCCCACGATGCACGATCATCAAAAATATATGGTGTCAGTGGTGATCCTTGTAACGAACGAGACACGGGCCATACTGGGAATGCCCACTCACCATGATTTTTAAAGCGACCGTCGTGATTTGAACCCCACTCGTAAGTAAAGTCTTTCTCAGGGTCAAGATATTCACCATCATCATTTGTAAAGCCACACTGGTCTTGTAGACCACCAGTCACATTTACAATGATTGGTGTACCTGCCATAATACTTTCACATGTACCCAATCCAAATCCTTCATTACTGGAAAGGTTTATGGTTACATCTGCAATATTGTACATGATGTTGATATGTTTTGCTTCAATTCTCTCATTAGAGAAAATAACATAGGGTTCGATATCAGGTACTACATCTCGAATAACAACAGGTAAATCTGTTCCATGTTCATCAACAGTTTGGGTGTGCATGACCATGCGACACTTCTTTCGTTTTTCTTCTGGCAACTTCTTCATAAATACATCGAATGCCAATAGGATATCGGATGTCATTTTACGACGAATGTTACGACTGTTGTAAAATACAACATAGTCTACTTCTTCTCCATTAAACAATCTCTCACGCAATTCTACAAGCTCTTTATCATTGTCTGGAAGCGGATAGAATTTATTTACATTAATACCATGTGGTACATATGAGAGTGACCACGGTGCACGTGGTTCCTTGCGAGACACATGCTTGACGATATTGTAGGTTTGCTTACTAATACACCCAATCCAATCATCAGACCGATAGAAGTTTTCATTATAATACGGATATGGGAGGTCATCCCAAATTGCGTAGAAGAACATAGGAATATTCTGACGAATTTCATGTTCAATCTGGTATAACCAAATCCAATAACGAGGATCGGTAAAATGTAAGATGGCGTCTGGTTTTTCTAATTCAATCAATTGACGAATTAATCGACTATCACCATACCCATTATATGGTACAATTTTAACAGATGCATCGGTTAATCCTACTTCATTGTTGATAGCTTCCGACATATCAATAATCTTACCAGCCTCTGGATGTGATACCGCCGCACCAACCTGCACCCAGTTAAATCGATGTGCGGTACCCTCAATGATTTCTCGTGCCATAACACCGACACCAGAAGTGACACGCATATCGTCTGCGAGAAATAATATTTTCTTTCGTTGATCTTGTGGTATATATTGTGTTTCTTTACTCATAACCTAGTTCCGTTTTTAAATTTAACATTCAGTGAAAGTACCTGGTATTCCCAATTCTGCACAAGATTCTGCTTGGTAGAAGGAACATGGTCCCCCAGGTGGACGACATTGTATATAGTTTATTTGTGGTGGTACATCCGTATGTGCAGGAGGAGCGTCTGCATGTACGGGGGTATCATTATGTACTGGAGTATCTACATGCATAGGTGCATCTGCGTGTACAGGTGTACTTTCTTGTATTGTGCTTGGTGTGGACATTCCTTGTGGTCCTACTACATTACTACCATTATTGGTTAAAATCAAGCCTGTTGGTAAAATATCTAATGTTGTGGGTATTATACCTAATGTTTCGTATTCAGTAAACCACACTCGTGCTTGTAAATAACAAATAACTCTGCGTATATAATAATTCTCCAAATAATCCCAAATTGGTCTACCTAATTTATTTGCGGTAATCCAATTTCCTTTCTTTGCTGCTTCCGAGACACGGGATTTTTCCTTTGCGGTTTCGGTGTTTAATGAATTATAGATTAAATTAATTAAAACTTCTGGTCCCACTCTACAACTATTTTCCAAAGCGGTATCAGTAAATGAACCTGATTCCAAAAATCGCATCGCATGTCTATGGGGATTTGGAGTTATCTCATGAGCATGTGGATTTGGAGTTATATTATGTATATGTGGGTTTGGAGTTACACTATTGTAGTAATAACCATATTGTGTGTTGGGATTAAATATGTTGGGACTGGTCATATTACTATACTCTTATAAAAGAATACTACCACTCATACTAGAAGAAATAAAATTAGACCATAACGTTTCAGTAATGGTTCCTGCAACAAATCCATGAAATTTACAAAATTCACGAATATGATGGTTTATTTCTTTCGTAATTTGAATGGTAGTATATGGTTGTTTCTTTTTAGCCATGCTGACCTCTTCTATAGACATCTATAAATAGTATGTCAAACGGCCAACAACTCATTTATATCCAAAATTCTATAAGTCATTCCCTGGACTCTACGATGCATATGACCTGAATATACCATAGGAGTCCCAATACCGTGCCAAATCTTTTCAATGATATCTTGGTTATGGTCATGCCAATCCAGTCCAACACCAAAATGTAACTTGGCTGTATTATCGAAGTGTTCTTCAATGACACTGTTTGGTGGGCAGTGTGTAATAAACATATCAATGGTCTTTCCTTCTGCGTTATCCATCAATCGAAGTACTTCGTGTGGAGCAATGTTTTCATTCTCATCCCAGTGCATATGTTCACGAAGTCGAATATGCTTATCAATTGACGCAGCACCACCCATGAACGCAATAGTTCGTCCATCCATTTCCATAACAGTGCCACGGGGAATATACCACAGATTAGCATCTTCCCACACTTTACTTACTTCCGTATATTGTACCCATCGTGTACAATCATCGTGATTTCCTTCGATGAAATATACAGGAATTGGTGAGTCTTTACAAACAAAATGGAAACTTTCTTCACTACGCCCGGGCATCAATCCAAAATCACCCACTTGAATAATTGCGGTGGCGCCAACTTCGGTTGCTAATTTAATAGCTCTGTTCAATACATTTGTATCACCGTGAATATCACCCAATAGTAAAATCATATTATCTCCCGTATCTATCTCGTACACGAACCAAATCATCTAGATGATTCGTTGATGCTTCTAACACTTCCATATCAGTGAATGCTTCGAGGCTATGTACCGTTTTGGGTGGAATATGCACGGTATCTCCTTCCTCTAAAAGTATAGCGTTGGTCAGTTCTGGTTTATTATCTACTAACTTGTAAAACTTAAACATACCTTTACCAGACCGTACATACATAGTTTCATCTTTATGAATGTGGTATTGAATACTTAATTCTTCACCACAATAAAGTTTTAAAATCTTTCCAACATAATGCTCTGTATGTGCCCAGAGCGTTTCACTTCCCCACGGCTTTTCTGTAAACTTTGGTACACTCATTTATCTACACCCTTTTCTAAATCATGAACATGCAATAACATAATAGCATAGTGAATAATTTTCAAAATGTCTGCCCTATTATGTCCATTCTTTTTTCCGTATCGTTGAGCATATTTGATAATATTTCCTACGGTAAATCCAACTCCATGTCCAGCATCAATCACGAACTCCGTTGTTTGGACTTTG
>Ga0222714_10000973_pt1 | contig 32435 bp, 46 predicted proteins | sample C33_3DmetaG_FD_165048 | JGI IMG/M metagenome (GOLD analysis project Ga0222714, IMG submission 165048) | Estuarine water microbial communities from San Francisco Bay, California, United States - C33_3D | ecosystem: Environmental > Aquatic > Marine > Unclassified | place: USA: California... | reverse complement strand
GACACTTCTGAATGAACTTAACCTTAAGAAAAATTTTGTCCCTGATATTATTTTCATTGATTATCTCAACATTTGTTGTTCTGCTCGTATCAAAGCCGGAGCAAACGTCAACTCTTACACATACGTCAAAGCAATTGCAGAGGAATTGCGAGGTCTTGCAGTCGAATTCGGAGTCCCTATTGTATCTGCTACCCAGACAACAAGGAGCGGATATACCAATTCTGACCCTGGACTTGAAGACACCAGTGAGAGTTTTGGTTTGCCCGCAACAGCCGACTTAATGTTTGCACTGATATCTTCCGAAGAGCTTGAAGCACTCAATCAAATCATGGTCAAGCAGTTGAAAAACCGATATTCAGACCCGACAACACATAAAAGATTCGTTCTAGGTATCGATAGGTCAAAAATGAAGTTGTATGATGTTGAACAAACCGCACAAACTGGTTTGGTTGATGCTGGCAGTAACCCCGTCATGAAAGGTGAAAATAAATTCGAAAAGAAAAGTTTTTCTGGATTTAAAGTATAAATATTTCCTTTTGGGGTTTTAAATGGCTGCACAACAAGGATTCGAATATGAAAAAAATGCTGCTAGTGTTTTGAAACCATTAGGATTTGTACCTAAAAACTTCACGCCGGCCGGTGCAGGATCAAATCAACCTGACTTGATACTCGAACATAAAGGAAAATCTTCTGGCTGTGAATTGAAAATAACAGCGGCTTCAGCAGGTTCTTTAGTATTAAAATACAATATAAGCAATAAAAGAAATCCCTGGAGTTTTGGAAAAATTTCAGACGATGATTCTGAAAAAAAATTCATTAAAGATTTAGCAGATGAAGTTGATTTATTCAAAATAATTAAAAAAGAATGGAAAGAAATACCATTTAAAAGGGATAAAGATGCTCTCTGGAACGCAACGGCCGCAAAATTGACAAAAAAACAGCAATATGAAAGAGATCGTGATACCTTTCCTGATATAAGAGGTGAAATATCAGCAACTAAAATAGAAGAATACTATAACAGGAAAGATACATACTATGTAAATGTAGGAACTCATGGATTTTATATGATGGGAGATGAAAATCCTTTAGGCTTAAAAGATGTGCCCACTTTTGGCAAATCTGCTAAAGCAATTTATAGAGCGAGAGTTCAATATAAAGGCAATGATAATTATCAATTTACTTTTGAAATGCAATTTTCAATACCTAAAGCAAATGAATCTCCTTTCAACATAGCTCCTGTAGATGGTAAAAGTGTAAGAATTATTAAATCAAAATTAAATTTATCTTGTTTTATGTAAAAGGACAACCATATAATGAAACCATTAGTGACAATCATAACGCCTACAACAGGCAGCAAACAATTAGCGGATGCAATCTTATCTGTTGAAAATCAAACCTACGAAAATATCCAATATCTTGTAGTCATTGATGGCAAAGATAGAGAAAAACAAACAAGAGAAGTTCTAGACTCGTTAGACTGTAAACGCTACAGTCTTATAACTTTACCGCAAATTACAGGTTATGAACAATATAACGGGCACAGAATTTACGGCGCCATGACTTATATTGCAGAAGGTGAATATCTCTGTTTTCTTGACCAAGATAACTGGTACGAACCAAATCATATCGAAAGTCTAGTTGAAATCGCACATACTAAAATGTGGTCTTATTCATTAAGAAAAATTGTCGACCAATCGGGTCAATATATCTGCAATGATGATTGTGAGTCATTAGGTAAATGGAAGTCTATATTAAACGATCATTTTGTCGATGTCGGTTGTTTTATGATACCAAAAGGTATCGCCCTTAGATTTTCTCCTGGCTGGTATCGAAGAGCAAGAAATCCACAAGAGCAACCAGAAGTTGATCGTCTCCTTTCACATCTACTTTTCACACAAGTGCCACACGAACAGGTTGACACGAATGGGCTTTATACGTTAAACTATAGAGTCGCAAGCAGAGCTGACTCTGTTCAAGCTGATTTTTTCAAAAATGGTAATGAAAAAATGAATGGGAAAATGAATGGAAAATTCCCTTGGAGAAAATGATGGAAGATAAAAAAGATTTAATTATAGGAGCTTTCTCCAATTACAATGATTTTAACGTGCTGAAACCTTGGGTATATTCAATTAAAGAAACTAATTTCAAAGGTGATATTGTTTTAATAGCTATAAATGCTTCCGATCAAATTTGCCAAACTCTCGTGAGTGAAGGTATTGAGGTCGTAAAAGTTAATGATAAAAATAATATGATGATTCATATGTTGCGTTTCATTCATATTTACGAATATCTAAAAACAAAAGGTAATACTTATCGTTATGTAGTTTCCACTGATGTTAGAGATGTTATTTTTCAAAAAAATCCGGTAGACTACTTGGAAAAAGAATTTCATTTGAAAATGATAGGTGCCAGTGAAGCTATTAGCATAAAAGATGAGAAATGGAATCGTGAAAACATAATTAAAAATTTTGGTAATTATTGGTATGAACAAGTTAAAAATAACCTAGTTTGTAATGTTGGCATATTAGCTGGGCATGTTCATTTAGTAAGAGACTTGTGTTTTCATTTATTTCAAATGTCACTAAATCGCCCAGACTGGGTTGCCGATCAAGCCGCATACAATATGCTGCTGGCATTTCATCCCTTTAAAGAAACTATTCAGATTAAACAGTTGAGACATGCTTGGGCTATTAATGCACATGTCACCAACAAACCTGACCAGTTAGAAGAATTTGGACCGTTTTTGAAAGAAGGTAGACCGATCTTCGAAGATGGTAAAGTTAAAAATGAATTTGGTGAAGAATTTACTATTGTACACCAATATGATAGAGTTCCACAATGGATGGAATATGTCATGAAAAAATATGATGTGAATTTAACAAAAGATACGAATACAGGAACTTCACCTAAATATTTTATCTATAAATCATAAGTTATAACCATGAGGTTTTGATATGAGTAAAATAACTCTTGTTACCGCTTTCTATGATATAGGAAGAGGTGACTGGTCGACAAGCGTTCAAAAAAATGGTGGCCCTCTCCCACACTATCTTCAAAGATCAGTAGACAAATATCTCGATCACTTCTCACGAATGTGTGAAATGGATGCAGAAATAATTGTTTATACATCAAAAGAACTATCACGAAAGATAGCATCCATTTCCCCGAAAGTAAAAGTAGTAGAATACGATTATTTTACTATACATGAAAAACTTAGAAACGAAATCTCAGCTATACAAACCCTTCCAGATTTTGCATCCAGAATTAATCCTTATGAAGTAAGGAACCCAGAATATTGGTCAAAAGATTATGTGGGCATAACTTCTCTAAAAGCATTCTTTGTTTATGATGCATTTGAGAAAGGCTTAGTAACAAATGATTTTGCTGCATGGATTGATTTTGGTTATTGTAGAGATTCAACACACATACCTGAATCAAAGACATGGGAATATGATTTTACGCCTGGAAAAATGCATTTATTTAATTATAGAGATCCTGATATCAATCGATCGATGGAACAAGTTCAAATTGCTGTACTTAACAACCTTGTTTATATTATAGGTGGTGTTTTTGTTGGTCAAAGACAAGAATGGAAAAAATTAAAAGAATACATGGAGAGATCACTTATTACATTGATGGATAATGGGCTTGTCGATGATGATCAGGGATTACTTCTAATGTCATACTTCAAAGAACCAAAAATGTTTGAATTGCATAAAATGCCATTGGACGCACCAATCGAAGATGTTCGATCGATATTAAGGAAATTTAATAAACATGAATAAATTAATAATTTTCGATTTAGATGGAGTCTTAATAGATTCAAGAGAATTGCACTATGATGCATTAAACAAAGCTTTGCAAAAAATTGATGCAAAATATGTCATTTCAAGAGATGAACACTTAAGTTTGTATGATGGTTTAAGTACAACAAAAAAACTTAAAATGTTAACGGAAAGAAAAGGTCTTCCGTTAGAATTCTATGATCAAGTTTGGAAAGATAAACAAGAAGCAACGTTCAGCTTGATACGAGGATTCAAGCCTAACTACTTTCTTTCGTCATTTTTTTATGAAATAAAAAAGAAAGGGTATAAAATTGCAGTAGCATCAAATTCAATACGTGAAACAGTTAAATTGGCATTGTTAAGCATAGGCGTCATTGATTTAGTGGATTACTATGTAAGTAATGAGGATGTCAGTCGAACAAAACCTTATCCTGAGATGTATTGGAAGTGCATGACTGCCATGAACGCATTACCAAAAAATACAATAATTATTGAAGATAGTCATATTGGGCGTCAAGGTGCAATGGACTCAGGGGCACACCTACTGCCTGTTGAAAACTCTCAAGAAGTCAACTCTGACAGAATGTTAAAAAGGTTAAATGATATGATGCAAACAATCGAAGGTAAAAATAAAAAAAGCCCTCCTTGGAGAGACACTAAATTAAATGTGCTGATTCCTATGGCAGGAGCAGGATCAAGATTTGCTTCAGTCGGATACACTTTCCCTAAACCTCTGATCGAAGTTCGGGGAAAACCAATGATTCAAGTAGTTGTTGAAAATTTAAACATTGAAGCAAATTATATTTTCATCGTTCAGAAAGAACATTATGAAAAATACAATTTAAAATTCTTATTAAATTTAGTGGCACCTGATTGTAAGATTGTTCAAGTAGATGGGCTTACAGAAGGTGCAGCATGTACGACACTGTTAGCAAAAGAATTTATCGATAACGACCATCCTCTAGTAATGGCAAATTCAGATCAGTTTGTTGAATGGAATTCCAATGAATGTATGTATGCTTTCACCGCCGATTCTATTGATGGAGGTATCGTCACATTCGAAGCAACTCATCCAAAGTGGTCATATGCAAAACTAGGTGAAGATGGATTCGTGTCAGAAGTTGCTGAAAAACGCCCAATTAGCAATTTGGCTACGGTAGGAATATATTATTGGAAATATGGTTCCGATTATGTTAAATATGCAGAAAAAATGATTTCAAAAAATATTCGTGTAAATAATGAATTTTATGTTTGCCCAGTTTTCAATGAAGCGATTCAAGATGGTAAAAAAATTAGAATTAAAAATATTGAAAAAATGTGGGGTATTGGGACACCAGAAGATTTAAACTATTTCCTTGATAACTATAAAGAATGAAAATTGCTTTTGAAGCAGATAAAACTTCAACTTACAACAAAGATACAGGAATTGGCAAAAGACGTTTCTGTGTGATAAAAAAAATAGGAGTTAATATTATGAATGTTGCCGTTGTTTTAACTGGGCACATGAGATGCTGGGATAAAGTTTATCCTAATTTTAAACATCACTTTGTTGATAGATATAATCCAGACATATTCATAGAAACATGGAATGATGAGGCTTATTGGGATCCTCACAGTTCACATGGAGTTGTCAAAAATGCGCCACAAGTGAATTTTGATAAACTGATAGAAGTTTATAATCCGACTATGCTTCGAAAAGAACATTATGAAGACTATGAAAAATTATTTGAACACAGATCAAAATATTTCGAAAATTTTTATCATGTTCCAAAAAATATAATTTCTATGTTTTTTAAATTGGGTCGTGGCGTTGCGATGATGGAAGATTATATGTTTAAAACGGGAAAAACATATGATTTAGTCATAAGAATGCGCCCAGATTTAGTGTTCAACGAAGAACTTCCTAATTTTGACCGTAATAAATTTTACACAATGGGTTATAGAAATCATAAAGGTCAAGGTACATCTGATATGATACAAGTTGGAAACTTCTTTACAATAGGTCTCTTTTCAAAATTGCTACATCATCTTCCTCAAATTTATAGAGAAACTGGCTTACTTTGCCCACATGTTATTTCTGAACATTTCATAAAAAGACTAGGGTTTCCTTGGGAAGAATTTATGGTGAGTAAAACAATTATGCATACACCTTTAGGTGAATATAAACCAAAAGAATTGTATCAAAAATGAAAAGAATAGCTCTGTTGGCGTCCGGAATACCAAATTTTAAATTTACAATCAATAATTTTTTTCATAGGATAATCTTTCCGGGTCACGAAGTAGAGTACGATATTTATTTTTGCTTCTGGAAAAAATATCATAAAAAAGATAAAATTGGTTTTGTAAACTCACAAGATGATTTCGACTATGAAAAATTTTCAACAATATTACCAAAAAATTTTAATTTAAAAAAAGTTATTTTTATTGATGAGCCAAACTTTCTTTCGAAAGAATTAATTAAAAGCCCACATCTACTCGGAAAAATTTATGAAAAAATAAATATTTACGGAACCGACCAACTAAGTAAAACATTAGATTTGATAGATTCTTGCCTAAAACAATTTTTAGGTTTAAAATATGTTTTTGACTTATCCACATTGTCTAATATAAACTATGATTGTTATATGAAATTTAGAATAGACGGAATAACGAATTATTCAATAGATTTCAATTATTATTATGAATGGGTTGACAATACTATTTTAATGCCATCAAATGGAAGATATTGTTTAGATAAACCTAATATTCCTGTGAACGATCAACTTGCAATAACAAATTTCTATGGAATGAAAGTTTTTTGTTCATTAGTGGACTTTATTGAAAAATATGTTCTAGAGGATGATTTATTTTTTCACCAAGAAACTTTGCTATCATATCATTTATTTAAAAATGAAATAACTGTGGGGGATATGTGTTTAGATCACCATTTAATAAGAGATTGAAAATGAAAATTATATCACACAGAGGCCTGATTTATGGGCCAAACAAAAATAAAGAAAATAAACCAGACGAAATAGAGAAGGTCCTACTACAAGGTTTCGACTGTGAAATTGACGTTTGGGCAATTTATGATAAATGGTTTCTTGGGCATGACGAACCACAGTATGAAATACCTGTAAGCTTTTTGGGTAAACAGGGATTGTGGATACATTGTAAAAATTTGGATGCACTTTATAAATTGAACGATTCCGTTTTTAATTATGAATACTTCTGGCATCAAAATGATGATTTTACCTTAACATCTGGAAATTTTATCTGGACATACCCAGGAAAACATCTAACAAAAAACTCAATTGCAGTTTTACCTGAGTTTAATAAAGATTATTGGGAATATGTTAAGTCTGTAACAATTTATGGGATTTGCACTGATTATGTTGAAAAATTCGTATCCGAAACTCGCACTATGTCTGTCCGGACAGCCTAGAAGTTATTTTCAAGGTTATCAATACATAAGAAAAAATTTGCTTAGTGTGTATGATGTAGACACATTTGTACATTCATGGAAAAACGATAACATGTTTGTTCAAATGAGAATATATGATGAAATAAAAGCAATATACTCTCCAATTTTCAGTCTTTTTGATAAGCCCTTAGAAGGGAGTGTCAATTCGGATTTGACAGTTCCGAACGCTTCTCATCCTGCCAATTTTTGTACATCGATGTTTTATTCGATACACAAATCTGATCATTTTCGTATTTTATCCGAATTGTTTTTAAATAAATCTTACGACTTTGTTATTCGGAGTAGATTTGACTTTGCTTTGAATAAACAAATAGATTTTTCAAAACTTGAAAAAGGTAAAGTATACGTGTCAAAAGATACTGAAGATTCAAATGCTTTGTTAAATGACCAATTTGCAATAGCTGATCCTGAAACAATGAAAATTTATTCTTCAACCTATCTTTTCCTACGACAACATTATAATAAAGGAGTACAACTTTGTGGGCATGCAATGTTGGAAGCTCAATTGAATATGTTTGGAATACCTGTGGAAAGAATAGACATAGATCATCCTTTTGAAAATGGCAAATATAACATTGGAAAACACTCTATTATACGAGATGATATGGAAAAATGGGTAGATAAGAAAATCTGGGGTTACTAAATACCAGATAGTCACAGTGTACTAAAATCGAGGATTCAATGCTATCTTTTGCCAAATTCTTACTGGAACAAGAAGATCCAGAAGAAGGCGCTAGCCGACAAATTAAACATCTAACACATGTCGAAGACCGTGCCCTTCAAACTGGAGAAAAGGGTGCTTTACGTTCTATTTCCTCACTCAGGTCCGCTGCTGAACATATTGCATCAGGAAAAAAATCTTCAGAACTTACTACCAAATATGATGGATCTCCAGCTATCGTTTATGGCTATCATCCAGACAATGGTAAATTTTTTGTCGCTTCAAAGTCTGCATTCAATAAAACTCCAAAAATAAACTACACTCCTAAAGATATTGAAAATAATCACGGACATGCTCCTGGATTGGTGGAAAAACTCAAACATGCTTTGAAACACTTACCAAAAGTTGCACCAAAGCAAGGAGTTTATCAAGGTGATATGATGTTTTCTTCAGAAGATAAAAAAGCTTCTAAAGGAGGTGGTGTTTCCTTTAATCCTAATCCTTCAGGTTTAACTTACACTGCACACGGCGAATTAGGTAAAAAAGCAAAAAGGGCACAAATAGGTGTAGTGACACACTTGAAATATGAGGGTAAAAATTCAGGAAGCTTAAACGCATCACATCAAGTTGATCATGAAAACTTTAATGAACATCCAGACGTATTTACCGTTGATCCGCAGATGGATACGTCCAAAGTTCATTTCGGTCCAAAAGAACGGGCCGAATTTAATAAACATATTGCTGCCGCTGAAGCAGTTCATAATACTCATGGTGATGATATGTATGCTGGAACAAGCAATCATCACGGCGTAGGTGGGCACTTAGAAGCATATATGAATCATACTGTAAGAAGCGGTGAGATGCCAAATCACCAAAACTTCAAAAATTGGCTGGAAACTAAAAAAAATAAAGAAATAGATAAATTAAAGGTTGAGAAGAATAAAAAAGCTAGACAAGATGATCTAAAAAATGAATTAAATAAAATAGAATTAAATAAAAAACATTACAATAATCTATTTAAAATGCATGGGCATCTCCAAAAAGCCAAAAATGTTTTGATTAACGTTATGAATCAGCATCAACAATTTCAGCATCAGCATGCTGGAGAAAATGCAAATCCTGAAGGATATGTTTTTCATCATAAAAACGATACAGATAAATTTGTAAATAGACAAGAGTTCTCCAAAAGAAATTTTGAGGGAATAAGAAACATATGAAAACTTTTCTAGAAAAAGTAGAAGAAAACGAAAGAACTGAAAGACCTGTTGTCATGGCTTTCGGTAGAATGAATCCTCCTACCGTTGGGCATGAACAACTTGTAAATCATGTTAAAAAAATTGCTCAAGATTACAATGCGCCTCATCATGTAATAATTTCACATTCAACAGATTCGAAAAAGAATCCTTTAGATGTGGTGAAAAAAGTAAAACACGCTAAAAGATTTTTTCCTAATACTAACATATATTCTTCAAGTAAAGAATCACCTACGTTTTTACAACATGCATCTAAACTTTACCATTCTGAGCATGACCATTTAATCATGGTTGCTGGTTCAGACCGTGTTGATGAATTTGAAAAAAAACTGCATCAATATAATGGTACTCACCCAGGAGCATTGTTTAATTTTAAGAAAATAGAAGTTAAATCGGCTGGGCAAAGAGATCCGGATGCAGAGGGTGTGGAGGGAATGTCTGCATCTAAAATGCGTGAACATGCAAAAAATAACGATTTTAATTCTTTTAAGCAAGGCGTTCCTGCTCATGTTCCCGAAAAACATGCTAGAGAATTATTTCGTGACGTTAGAACTGGAATGGGAATTCATGAAAATGTGAACCATGGTTTATTTAAAGCCATATTTGTTGCTGGAGGTCCAGGTTCTGGTAAAGATATTATCATTAGGGAGTGTGTACCACACCAAAGAGCCGTTGAAATTAACACAAATTTAGCAATAAACATATTAAATGACAAGCACAAGTTATATGAATATTCAAACGATTCTCGTCGTGAGGCAATAAGAAATAGAAGCCCTCTAATAATCAACGGTACAACAAATGATCAGTTCGTTATTTTAGAAATAAAAAAAGAATTAGAAGAGTTAGGTTACGAGACGATGATGATTTTTGTCAACACTTCCAACGATTCTTCCAAAAGAAGAAATGAAAGTCACACCAGAATTTTAGAAGAATCTGTTAGATACGAGAGATGGAAAAAGACACAAATCGTTTCAGAATTTTTCAAAGAAAATTTCACAAAATATTTGGAGTTTGATAATTCAGTTAACTTGAATGAAGCTACCGAACTGGAAAAAGCAGATAAAGAAGAAGATTTAACAATCATTTATGAAATGATCAACTGGTTTTTTGATATTGAAATCGAAAATGAAATTTCTAAAGGATGGCTCGTTAGAAATAAAAAAATAACCATTGATAATTTATTTGAACAAGCCATAATTGGAGGAAACTATGTTTCAAAAAATAAAACAAATCGCAATGCTTCTATTACCAAAGAACAAACCTGCTCCTGCACCAAAGGAGGAAAAGCATCCTCTAGACTCTTTGGTAAACAATCAGGAAAGAAAGGCCAACGCATACTTGACAACATCTGCCCCAGTTGTCAGCTTACCAGAAAACAAGGTAGAGTCGACTCCGTTACCGACGGAGACGTTGCCTCCAACAGTAGTTACATCTTCAGAACCTACGTTGAAGGAACCTCTCCAACCATCGAAAGAAAGCCAGAAGCCAAAGAAACCAGGTTCCAACAAGACGCCGACAAAATCAGGGCAAAAAAACAAAAAACGAACAACTCCGAAGCAGGTAAAGTGATGAAAGCTCCTGGGACCTCACCAGAATATGATACAAGAGGTTCCGGTACAGTTTATCCAATGTCAGGTTTGGGAATGGTGACATATAGAGAACAAAAAGAAAATAAATATACCAGTGCCGCAGAGGTAACACGCAAATCGTTCAAAAATTTTAGAAAAGAAGCAATAGATTCTCCGAGCGTGGATATGGGAGTAACCGGCACAGCACATGGACCTTCTAATAAAGAGCCCATAGAAACATTAAATAAAATTGAAACGAATCCAACTAAAAAGAAGAAAAAATGAAAAGTTTCAAACAATTTATAAATGAAGAATGTCTAGAAGAAGCTACACCGGCTTGGCAAAGAAAAGAAGGAAAATCAGAGTCTGGTGGCTTAAATAAAAAGGGTATTGCTTCATATAGACGAGAAAATCCAGGCTCAAAACTTTCGATGGCAGTTACCACAAAACCATCAAAGTTGAAACCAGGGTCAAAGGCTGCAAAAAGACGCAAATCATTTTGTGCCAGGATGGGAGGAATGCCTGGTCCCATGAAAGATGAGAAAGGTAGACCGACAAGAAAAGCATTGTCTTTAAGGAAATGGAATTGTTAAATAAACAATGTACAAAATGTAAACAGGAAAAACCTTTAGATAAAGAGCATTTTCCACCTCATAACAAAACTAAAAGTGGTTTCGATAGTTGGTGTAGAAAATGTAGAGCAACATATAGATCGGAAACTAGAAGAGGTAATTATAGAGAATCAATAGATGATGATACATTAAAAAGTCTAATAACAGAAGTTAAAGAATGCGTAATATGTGGTAATGTAGAAAAGTTAGTTGTAGATCACGACCATAAAACAGGTAAAGTTAGGGGTATGTTGTGTAACCACTGTAACAGAGGTTTAGGTCATTTTAGAGATGATCCAATGCTTTTAGAATTTGCTGCTCAATATCTTTACGCCAGTTCCGATTTACCAGAATGGGAAAAATTTTTAAAAGAAACGACAGAGGTATAAAAAATGTTTACGAATAATAAATTTGCCAAAATGGATTCTATTGCAAACCTTATCAAAACGATTATTGAAGCTGACACAAAAGCTAAAATGGAAGAATTGAAAGGTGGGCAGCACAAAATCGATAAAAATAAAAATAATAAAATCGACGCACAAGACTTTGCAATTCTCCGTGGCGAAAAGAAAGCCATGAAAAAAGAACAAGTGGATCAGAATGATAAGGAAACTGAGGAATTGTCGGAAGGTAGACCCTTTAGTCGAATGCACCGTATCGGGCGATATGGAACTTCCAAACCCAGCCCTGATCGATATGGAACTGGCACGAGCCCTACAAAAACACCAACTGCAACACAACCATCTAAACCTGCGGCTCCAGATAAAGGACTAAAGAAAGAAGAAACAGAACAAGTTGATGAAGCCAAAGAACCAGGTTTTAAAGCATCTTATGGAATTGGCCGAAAAGGTGCTACTGCAAAAAAACCTGAAACATATGGTAAAAGAGTTCAAGGTAAAGGTTACGATAATCCCGAAAATGAGCGTAAAGCGCCTGAAGGTAAAGTTCCAATGACAAGTTTGATGCCTGGTTATAGTGATAAAGCTGCACGATTAGCCGCTGTTCAAGCAAAAGGTAGACTTGTGAAAGGCTCAGCTCAAAGTGCAAAACAGGTAGAAAAGGAAGAAGTTGATCCTAACAAAACTGTTACTGATACTTTAAGAGGTCGTGAAAAAAGTTCTAGCAATCCAAATTTATCGAAAAAGGTTATGATGGATGTGCCAGGCAATGTCAAAGAAGAAACGAAACAAATTGATGAACGTACATTAACCAAACCAGAAACAGCAGAGAAAGAGCGTATTGTCAAGGGCATGAAAAAAAGTTTAGCAGGTTTTAAATCTCGTTATGGTGAAAGAGCAAAATCGGTTATGTATGCAACTGCAACTAAAGCCGCAAAAGAACGAAAATAAGGATTTACCATGAGTGAACGTAAAAAGCAGATTTTCTTAGAAGCACTCAAAAAAGCTAAAAAAGAATCTGTCATGGGAAAACTGGCAAATGGAGACACTGATCCAATGGAGCCATGGTCCAAAAAGCATGCTCCTTTGGATGAGGTCAACACACAAGTGCTTTGGAAATATATTAAAGCAATGGGTCGTGACCCCAGAACCATTTCACTCAATGATCGTCTGAATCTTGCACGAACAGATAAATTTAAAAAGTTTGCAAGAGATCATGTCAAACTGATTCAGCAGCAAAAAGAAGAAGTTGAACAAATTGATGAAATGGATAAGAGTCAACCCAGTCCTGGTCGTGATGATAAAATAAGCCATAGTACCTATGGTTCAAGAGACAAAAAGGGTTCCGACTATTTTAAAGGTAAAGAAATCCCAGCCAAGCAAATTAGTGTAAAACAAATGCAAAAAGACGCACTTGCTATTTTAAAAAAGCAAGGTGTGGCGGAAGAAACCGTTAATGAAGCTGGAACTGGCACACTAATGTCTTATATCAAAGCAAAAGGTTTGAATCCTCTATCGATGAATGGAAATCAGAAAAACAAATATTCACATTCAAGTGAATATAAGTTGTTCAAGCACAGAAGAATGAAAGCTGAAACTTCAGGAATGGGCGAGCGTGGTGATGATTGGAACGAAGAAAAGAAGCCAGTCAAAGAGGCTGTTGACGAAAAAGATACCGTTACTTTAGATATTCCTTTAATGATTCGTATTGTCGAATATGCTAGAGAAGATGCAAAGACGGATATGGATCTACATAGAATTGTCGAGAACTTAATTAACCTTCGACATGAAGGTGTTCTCACTATGGATCATTACGAACAAATTGTTAGTATTAAAAAAGTAAAAGAACAAGTTGAACAAATTGATGAATTAAAAAAGCAACCTGATAATCAAGATGCAGATGCACATATAACAAGAGAAGATTTAAGAAAATGGTTCAGTAAAACTGATCCTGAAGGTGGTTGGAAAAGAATCAACAGCAAAGGTGAAGCCATCGGTCCCTGCGCCCGTGAACCAGGTGAACCAAAACCTAAATGTATGTCAAACGAAAAACGTGCAAAGCTATCCAAAAAAGAAAGAGCAGCCGCCGTTGCAGCAAAACGAAAGCATGATCCTGTTGCAGATAGACCAGGTAAAGGTGGAAAGCCAGTTAATGTTTCAAATTTTGGAAAAGGTAAACTTGGTGAAGCGGCAACCTGGGCACAACAGGCTGCAATAGCTATAGCAATGAAAAAAGCAGGCAAAAAACCTAAAAACGAAGAAGTTGTTGATGAAGCTTGTTGGGACACACATAAACAAGTTGGTATGAAGAAAAAAGGTAATAAAATGGTACCAGATTGTGTACCTAAAAACGAAGAAGTTGAACAGATTGATGAAAAGAACAAGCCAACAAATCCAAAACTTTGGGCAAGAGCAAAATCATTAGCAAGATCAAAATTTGACGTTTACCCTTCTGCATATGCAAATGGCTGGGCTTCTAAATGGTACAAATCTAAAGGTGGTGGTTGGAGAGCAACAAACGAAGAAACTGTAGAAGAAGCAAAAAAGTTTGGCTATGCAGCCATTAATGCAAGATATAAAAAGATGACAGGTTCTTCTTTAGAAGATAAAGAAAAATATTACAAAGAACTCAGTGCAAAGTTAAAAAAACAGCACGATGATTACGTTGCTTCTATGAATAAAAAAGATGAAGTAAAAAATGAAGAGGTAGTAAAGGAGGGCATCTACGGTATAGAAGATTCACCTTTATCAGCCACCAATTCAGTAAAAGCTATGGAATCTAAAATGGCAAAAGAAAAATCAAAATCAGCGAGAATGATTAAAGCCATTTATAAGAAAAAAGGTTTAAAAAAAGAAACAATATATGATTGGGAAAAATCAGAAAAAGGTGGTGAAAAAGGACCCAATGCAAAGATCATTCTAAAAGGCGGTAAAACAATGACAGGCAAAGATAGAGACACCATCGAAATTGATCCTGTTGTGAGAACGAAGCTCAACGGTGCAAATGGCACTAAACCCAATCTATAATAAATAGTAAATAGATTCTTTTAAGGAGAAGAAAAAATGTCATCAGCTTTTTGGACAATGACAGATGCAAATACTGGCGTACCAATTTTTACACCAGCAGATTTAAAACTTGCACCAACAAGAGCAAATGCTAATGTAATTTTCGCAAACTCAAATACTGCACAAGCTTTTAGTATGGCTGTCGGTGTCTACGGAGTCGATACACAAGAGGCATCCAATACACAAGTTACATCAGCAGCAGGTAAAATGGCACATGCTGGTTGGGTAGAAAGAAAAGCGGGTATGGGCCCGGTTTTATCGCTCTCTGCTAATACAAATGCATACAGCCCAGACGGAAATATTTTTGTTACATTTTCAGGTGGTGGAACTGGTTCAACGACAGCTAATGCCAGAATAGTCACAAATGGTTCAAAATTAATTACATCAATTACTTTAAACACAAGCGGTTTGTATCTGACAACACCAAGCACTACAGTAACAAATAGTAATGTGGCCATCACGGTCACAATGGGTGGAAGAGCAAATCGCACACAATATGAAACAATCGTTGCCGCTGGTAGTATGACAGGCAGCGGACCGGTGATAGAATAGTAAATAAAGGAGAAGGTATAAAATGACCTTCTCCTTTCTAAATAATGTTCGAAGATTTGAATGATGACAATATTATAATGTACGCAATGAAGGCGTATAACTCGCCACATTGCATACTAAGTGAATTTGAAAGCGATCTTAAACGTACTAAATATTTAAAAAGATTATTTCGTCGATATAAAGTGACCAAAACTCTCAAAGAGAGATTGATACTGAATCATACAATTCTTCTTTATAATGTTTTTGGAGTAGATGCCGCCACAAGAATATTATTCTATAAAATTGATGAATCGGATTATGATGTTTTAAAAACTTTCTTAATTTATCTAAACTACATGCCAGATAAAGTGAAAGGTATAAGAGGTAAAGATATCATTTCTTCCGACATACTCATAGATATGAACGTGGCAGAAACACTAAGAAAAATATGAAAACTTTCAAAAAATTAAGAGAAGATATGGGTGGATCCGCAGGACCTGTTAATGTTGTGTCGACAGGTGCTATAGCTGGTTCAGGTGAAAAAGGTGGTGAACCTGGCGTACATCTAAAAAGGAAAAAAGCCGTCATAGTACAACCTATGGCAAGAAGAAAACCACCAAAGTCATAATAAAATGTGGATTTTAGAGTGGTTACCTAACTGGATATTCTATGCAATTCTATTACTGGGTTTAATAGGATTCGCAGTCACATATCTTCTCAAATTCGTACCAATTCCAGCATTATACGTCTATAAGACACCAATACAAATAGTATCGGTAGTCTTCATGGTCATTGGCGTTTACATGGCCGGATCAATTGCAAACAACGAAGCATGGGAAGCAAAAGTAAAAGAAGTCGAAGCTAAACTTGCTGAAGCTGAAGCTCAAGGCGCAAAAGAAACTGTCAAGATAGTTGAAAAAGTTGTCGTACAAGAAAAAATTGTTCGCCAAAGAGGACAAGATATTGTAAAGGTCGTAGAGAAAGAAGTTGTCAAGTATGATAACAAATGTGAAATTCCTCCTCCTTTCATCGAAGTTCATAATCAAGCAGCAGAGAAAGTAAAATGAAATTTGCAATCATTTTTTCAGCATTATTTCTCGTTGGGTGTGCATCGAAGCCAGTGCCAGTCAAAATAAAATTTCCTGAAGCACCTGAAGTTTTATTACAGCCTTGCCCAGATTTAAAAAAACTAGAAAAAGACGTTAAGTTAAGTGATGTTGCAAAAACAATCACAGAAAATTATACACTTTATCATGAGTGTTCGATTAAAAATCAAGCATGGGGTGAATGGTACAAAGCACATAAAAAAATATTTGAGGAATCAATGAAATGACTGAATTAACAAAAGAACAGTTAAAGCAGATGTTACCTAAGAACCCTTATATTGATTATTGGCACAATGCACTTGCACAGTTGCTTCCTGATTATGAAATTAATACTGGCAAAAGAATCGCAGCATTCGTTGCTCAGTGTGCCCATGAATCTGGTAACTTTATGGTTCTACAAGAGAATCTAAATTACAGAGCACAATCTTTAAGAAAGTTATTTCCCAAATACTTTCCAGATGATGCAATCGCTCAAGACTATGCAAGTCGACCTAACAAACAAGAGGCTATAGCAAATCGTATCTATGCAAGTCGCATGGGTAATGGACCAGAAGAGTCTGGTGACGGATGGAAATTTCGTGGGCGTGGGCTCATTCAACTTACTGGTCGACATAATTATACATGGTTTGCAGCATCATTAGAAATTAGCCCAGAAGAAGCATCAGAATATCTAACTACATTCGAAGGTGCAGCACAATCTGCTTGCTGGTTTTGGGAAAGTAATAAACTAAATCAGTGGGCAGATAAAGGCGATATACTTACACTCACAAAAAGAATTAACGGTGGAACAATCGGGCTTGATGACCGAATCAAACATTATGAACATGCTCTGCATATAATGGGAGAGCATTGATGAAGTATCTGTTGATTTTACTGATGCCATTTTTAGTTGCTTGTCAAGAGAGATATCGATACCCCTGTCAAGACCCTGATAATTGGGATAAAAAAATGTGTCAGAAACCTTATTGTAGCGCAAACGGAACATGCCCAGAAGATTTGAGACACTATGAAAGACAGAATACAAATAATCAGAAACAAAATTCATGTTCGGGGAGTTGCAAATGATTAAGGACTTATGGTCAGGACCAAAATACACAGAAGATGAGTTAAATGCGAGATTAAAATTTTTCATTGGCGTGTGCCTTGCAGTAACATTGACGGGTATCGTTTTCGTAGTTCTCTTTTCTATCATCTTTGTAACGCAACCTATGAATGGTATTAGCCCCGTGGATAATAAGTTTTTTGAATTGATTATTCCTATTGCAACATTCTTGACTGGAACTTTATCAGGTATCATGCTTGCTGGTAATGACAAAGATTTGAGAGCAAAAGCACTTGAATCTGCAAACAGACCACCTCCACCACCTGCACCAGCGCCCGTTCCAACTCCTACATTAAACATATCATATGGGCAGAGAACAGAGCCTACAGTATCAATGCCTGCGACAGTAGTTACAGGCTTTGGTGGTAAACCTGCACCTCCAGTAGCACATCAACCGGAGATTTAAATGCCACCACTCATTAGTATATTTCAATCAAATGTCGGTGATCACGGAATTAGTAGCAAAAGAGTTGTTACTTTTTTAGCATTCTTGTTTTGTAGTATCGCTTTCTTTGCAAATTTGTTTTTCGGATATAAAATAGACACTCATATATTTGATGGCATGATGTATATCGCAGTTGCAGGTCTTGGTGTAACCGTTGCAGAGCGATTTGCTACACCTAAGACTCCCTTGCTCAAATAAATAAACAACACGGAGAAATAAATGAAAGCAATTATTCTTTCTTTTCTGATTGCATTTTCGAGTCTAGCACTTGCAGCGGAAACAAAAAAAGTTTGTGTTGATAAAGTCACTAATGATGGTAAACCAGTTCTCGATAAAGCAGGTAAGCCAGTTCAAGAATGTAAAGAAATTAAAGTTCACAAAAAACTTGAAGGTACTGAAGTACCTCCTGCGAAAAAGTAATGGCTGAACAGGTAGATTTAAAAGTGGAAGTGGGAATACTTAAAACGCAAGTATCTTCCCTTACTCAACTTTGTGATAAAATGGATAAAGTTATCGAAAAGTTATCCGATAATCAAGATAGGTTCGTCAATCAGATTTATAACGACATGGAAAAAAGAAAAGACGATACGGTAAATGATATCAAAGAGATGCATTCTCGCATCACAACAGTTGACAGAAACCTATCAGATAAGATAGAATTAACTGAACGCAGAATCATGGAAGAGATAAAATCTCTACGTAATCACATCGATAATCATAATAAGAAAGAAGAAAGTGAAATCAAAAAAATATTACAATGGAAATGGATGGTTGCCGGTGGTATTGTTGCCTTGGCATGGTTGTTTTCTAACATAAATTTAGATATGATATCAAAGCTATTTCGTTAATTTTATTATGAGTTGTTATGTCTATTTTTATTGATAGAAAATATCTTAAACTACTTTCACCTAAATTAAACAAATTCTCACAAAAAAAAGAGGATTTGTATAATTTTCGTTGCCCCTTTTGTGGAGATTCCAGAAAGAATCCACACAAAGCTAGAGGGTACATTTATAAAAAGAAAAATGATTATTACTATAAGTGCCAAAATTGTGGTATTGGGCACACGATGTACAATTTTATTAATTTGATAGATTCAAATTTAGTAAAAGAATACTCGATGGAGAGATATGCCAATGGAGAAGATGGCAATCATAACTATAAGAAACCGGAAATAAAGTTTGAAATTCCGGTTTTCAAAAATAAAACGGTAATTAATTTACCAAAGATTTCATTTTTACCGGAAAATCATTTAGCCGTGCAATATTGCATAGGGCGAAAAATTCCAAAAGATACATATGATGAACTATATTATTGTGAAGATTTTAAAAAATTTGTTGATGAAATTCTTCCTAATAATGAGAAACAGCTCAAAGAAAATGATGCTAGATTAATTATACCTTTTCTCGATGAAGAAGGTTTTCTAACATGTTTTCAAGGTAGAACTTTAACGGATTCAAAGATTCGATATATAACAATCAAATTAGATGATGACAGCAAAAAATTATTTGGTTTAAACAAAATTGATAAAACAAAGAAAGTTTATGTGACTGAAGGTCCAATAGATTCCTTATTTTTATCAAATTCAGTTGCGACCGCCGATGCTAACTTAATGAGTGCAGCCAATCATATATCAAAAGAAAATTTGGTTTTAGTTTTTGACAATGAACCGAGAAATAAAGACATATGCAAAATTATGGACAAAGCGATAGAAGAACATTTTTCTGTTTGTATTTGGCCAGAAATGATGCAAGAAAAAGATATTAATGAGATGATTTTATCTGGATTTACCTCTGAAGAAATTTTAGATATTATCGACAAAAACACTTTTGTGAATTTGAGAGCTAAAATGGAATACATACAATGGAAAAAAATATGAAAGTAAAATTAATCAATTATTCGCAAGATCCGGAGGGTAGGAATCTTCTAGAGCAAATTGCATATACCGCAAGAGTTTCAAACCCATCAAATCAAAATAATAACGAGACGGCTGAGAAGTTAGTTAGATACTTAATAAAACATAAACACTGGTCTCCTCTGGAAATGGTCAGTGTATGTTTGGAAATAAACACAACTCGTGATATAGCTAGACAAATTCTGAGACACCGTTCATTTTCGTTTCAAGAATTTAGCCAGAGATACGCCGTTGCTGATATGGGATGGGAACTAAAAGAAGCCAGGTTACAAGACACAAAAAATAGACAAAACTCTGTTACTATTGATTTAAACAATGATAGCGAAAGGCAGTTAGCCTATCAGTGGGAAAGAATGCAAACAAGAGTTCGTGTCGAAGCTGAAAACGCCTATAATTGGGCAATTTCAAAAGGTGTTGCAAAGGAGCAAGCAAGAGCGGTGTTACCTGAAGGTATGACTCTCTCTAGATTGTACATGAACGGAACCTTAAGATCGTGGGTACACTATATACAGCTCAGGTCATCAAATGGGACTCAAAAGGAACACATGCAAATTGCACGAGACTGCGCTAAAGCTATTGAATCTGTGTTTCCAATGATTAAGGAGTTTGTAGATGAACAGTCATGATGATGTTAAAAAGTTTTTAAACGCATGTGATCAAACCGAAATAGGATTTGGAAAACAATCAGATCTCTACTTGAAATTAATTAAAGAAGAATTTAAAGAACTAAATGAAGCATACAAAAATAAAGATTTAGTTGAAATTGCTGATGCGTGTGCAGATTTAAAATGGGTTATTGAGGGTCTGGAGTTAACACTAAATTTACCTCAGCAAAAAGTGTGGGATGAAGTTGCAAGAAGTAATATTTCAAAAATAGGATCAGACGGTAAAGTCAAAAGGCGTGAAGACGGTAAAATTTTGAAACCTGATGATTGGACTCCACCCAATATTAAAAAGATATTAGAAAAATAAGGAAATAAAATGGAGTATATGGGAATTAAAATTGATTTGGAGAGAGATAGGCTTTTTGATGAGCTTGGATTGAAAAGATTAAAAGAATCATACATGAGAGAAGAAGAAAAATCTCCACAAGAAAGGTTCGCATATGTCTCAAAAGCATTCTCTTCCTCGTCAGAACACGCTCAGAGGTTATATGAGTACAGCAGCAAGCATTGGCTCAGTTATTCTACTCCCATTCTTTCTTTTGGGCGCAGCCGTAGGGGTTTACCTATTTCTTGTTTTTTACCATATCTCCACGACAGTGCAGAAGGTTTGGTGGATTGTTTGTCGGAAGTAAATTGGCTCTCAATGTTGGGAGGCGGGATTGGAATCGGAATCGGTATTCGTTCGGCTGATGATAAGTCTACTGGGATTATGCCTCATTTACGCACATACGATGCTAGTTCGCTTGCCTATCGGCAGGGGCGCACACGCCGTGGCTCATATGCTGCTTATCTTGACATATCCCATCCTGATATTCTTATCTTTTTGGAGATGAGAAAACCTACAGGCGACCCTAATATGCGGGCTCTGAATCTGCATCATGGTATTAATATCACTGATGATTTTATGCAAATTATCGAAAAGTGTATGTTAGACCCAAATGCGGACGATTCTTGGCAGCTTAAGGACCCACATAATAAAGAGGTTCGTGAAGTTGTTTCCGCTAAAGAATTGTGGCAGAAAATTATTGAGCTTAGAATGCATACGGGTGAACCTTATATTCATTTTATAGATACAAGTAATCGACTGATGCCCAAATTTCAAAAAGAAAAAGGTTTGAGTATTAAACAGTCAAATCTTTGTAGCGAAATCATCTTACCTACAGATAAAGATAGGACAGCAGTGTGCTGCCTCTCATCGGTTAATTTGGAGTATTATGATGAATGGAAGAATAACGAACTTTTTCTTCGGGACATTGCTGAGATGTTGGATAACGTTCTTCAGTATTTTATCGATAATGCTCCTGATAGCATTTCTAGGGCGAGATATTCTGCTTCATGTGAAAGAAGTATTGGCGTTGGTACTTTGGGTTTTCATGCTTATTTACAGCGTAGTAATATACCGTGGGAGTCACCAATTGCCATCGGAAAAAATAAAAAAATATTCAAACACATCAAAGAAGGTTTAGAACGTGCAAACCTTGAATTGGGTGAGGAACGTGGTGAAGCTCCTGATGCCAAAGGAACCGGCCGTAGGTTCAGTCATACGATGGCAATCGCTCCTAACGCTTCTTCTAGTATTATTATGGGCAACACTAGTCCTTCTATTGAACCTTATCGTGCCAATGCTTATCGCCAAGACACTCTATCGGGTTCTCACTTAAACAAGAATCGTTATCTTGACAAAGTTATTCAGAAACATTTAGCAGGTGATGGAGACACAATATCAACAAATGATTATAATGATATCTGGTCTTCTATTATTGCTAATGATGGATCTGTTCAGCACCTGACATGGATGGATGACTGGACAAAAGATGTTTTCAAGACTTCAATGGAAATTGACCAGCGTTGGTTAATTGAACACGCTGCTGACCGACAAGAATACATTGACCAAGCACAGAGTTTGAATCTTTTCTTTAGACCAGATTCTAATATTAAATATATTCATGCAGTACATTTTATGGCTTGGAAAAAAGGATTGAAAACACTTTACTACTGTCGCTCAGAAAAATTAGCAAAAGCTGATAAAGTATCCAGGAAAATTGAAAGAAAAGTTATAGAAGAAATTGATATGAGCCAAATTGCCCAAGGTAACGATTGCATTGCTTGCGAAGGATAAAAAATGAAAAAGATACTAAGATTTACCGCTTCATGGTGCCAGCCGTGTAAAGCAATGGCAAAGAATTTAGAAGCTGCAAATTTAGATATTCCCATTGAAGTGATTGATATTGATGTACATGATGATGTTGCAATCGAACATAGCATTCGTTCAGTGCCAACTCTAATTTTAAAAGATGGTTCAACAGACAAAAGACTTATCGGATTACATTCAGTAGATAAAATTAAAGAATGGGCAAATAGCTAATGGCACACATGGTCGCCAATTTACCACCAATTCATTGTTATATAAGAAGAGAATTTTTATATGATTTTGAAAAAGGATTTAATGAATATGAACCTTGTATTTGGGTGAGTATTAAATCTATTCGAGGGCAAGCATTTCGTATAGAATCATACTTACCCAACTATGGTGCTCTATATGATAAACTGCCATTGCATGCTTACGTTTCCAGAAATAAAGATTTAGAAATAGATTCTTTTTTACCTCTTGACACCTTGCAAATCTGGGATTGTTTCAGTTATGATATTACAGTTATAAAAAAATCTTTTTTAGGAAATTTATCAGCAAAATTTTATGGTAAAGACAAAAACTGGCACCACGGCGAATATTTGTTCACAGTCGATAATAGTGCGCCAGATTCAAATGTTTTAGATACAACTTATGCAGAATGGCCTGAAGATCATAAATCATTTAATTTCATCATGTTAAAGAATGGCCAGTTTGCCGCACAACCAAATAATCGAACTATTTTTTTAGATGCGGCTTCAAATCCTAAAACATTGAAATTTCCAGATTTTCGTGTGTGTAAAAAATTATACCGAGTCGAAACAAATCCTAAGTGGGCCCTTGGTGATACAGATACGGTAATGTATGAACAGCAAAAGGATCAATAATGAAAAAACAACAATTAAAACTAACAGACGAAAGAAATAGCTTTAAACCTTTTAATTATCCTTGGGCATATGATGCATGGCTTAAACATGAACAAGCCCACTGGCTACATACCGAAGTGCCAATGATTGAAGATGTTAAAGATTGGAAAAATAGGTTGACTGATGAAGAGAAACAATTCCTCACACATATTTTCCGATTTTTTACGCAAGGAGATATCGACGTTGCTGGTGGTTACGTGCGTAATTATCTTCCTTATTTTCCCCAACCTGAAATACGGATGATGTTATCGGGATTTGCGGCAAGAGAAGCTTTACATATTGCGGCGTATTCACATTTAATTGAAACACTTGGATTACCTGAAACGACATACAATCAATTTTTAGAATATCAGCAAATGAGAGACAAACACGATTATGTTTTAGATTTGTCCTCAAAAAATGGAACAATAGAATCTACAGCAACACATATTGCAGTGTTTTCAGCATTTACAGAAGGTATGCAGCTATTCTCTTCGTTCATCATGTTGCTAAATTTCCCCAGACATGGTAAAATGAAAGGTATGGGACAAATCATTACTTGGTCCATCGTCGACGAAACAATGCATGCAGAAAGCATGATAAAATTGTTCCGAACATATATAGAGGAAAATAAAGATATTTGGAATGATGATCTCAAAGGAAAGATTTACACAATTGCTACAAAAATGGTTGAACTCGAAGATCGTTTTATTGATTTGGCATTTAGCATGGGCGATATGTCTAATTTATCTCCTGATGACGTTAAACGTTATATTCGTTATATTGCTGATCGTCGCCTTATTAGTATGGGTCTCAAGGGTATAATGAAAGTGAAAAAGAATCCTCTTCCCTGGGTCGAAGAAATGATTAATGCACCAACACACACAAACTTCTTTGAAAACAGAGCAACAGATTATGCGAAAGGTGCACTTTCTGGTAATTGGGGAGAAGTTTGGGCTTAAAAAAGGAAAACCATGCTAGAAAAATTAGTAACAGCAGAATGTTCAGAGTGTGAATCCAGTTTTGAAATGACATATCAAGAGGAACTTGTCTCAAAAGACCTCCCATGCTATTGCCCTTTCTGTGGCGAAAAAATCGAAGACGTCCAAGAAGAAGAATATATAGACCAGGACGATGACTTTGATGAGATAGAGGAATGGCGATAAATTGGGTATACAAAGAAAAAGATTTTTTTGAAGATGACATAGAAGATAATTATGGATTCGTTTATCTAATAACTAATTTAAAAACTGGTAAAAAATACATAGGTAAAAAATTTTTTTATTCTTCTAAGACAAAAACCTTAAAAGGTAAGAAGAAAAGGTATAAAGTTAATTCAGATTGGCAAACTTACTACGGATCTAACAAAGAATTGCAAAATGATGTTATACTACACGGAACAGAAAACTTCAAAAGAGAAATTCTGTATCTTTGTAAATCTAAAGGAGAATGTAGTTACTTTGAAGCTAAAGAACAGTTCAGTCGACAAGTGTTAGAATCAGAAGAATACTATAATACATGGATAATGGTAAGAGTCCGAAAAAATCACCTAAAGGTAAAATTAATTGATTAATATTGTTGATAGGTTTCGTGATAGACCAATGGACGGAATTCAATTTTTCAAATTGGATGATGAATATAGCGTCAGCACTTTTACCTACAACAATAAAGGTGAAAAAATAGAAGGCTCAGTCATGGGTGACTTCTATCACATTATTGTTATACCTAACCTGGCAGAGTCTGTACAAGATTTAGAAAAAACAGAAGCAATTCTTAGTTCACCTTTGCATTATGTTGAAAGATTAATAAATGATGGTTTTTCAGGTGTTGTGGCTAAAGTTACGACTACCTCCGAAGAGGTAATGAAACATTTGTATGATGAAATGAAGGAAAAAGGGAGTATTGAAAATGATGAACAAATATGAATTGAAAGAAGTTCTCAGTAATTCTGTCGTTACTGTGGTTTTTACAAAAGTGGACGGTTCCGAAAGGGTAATGAACTGCACTCTGCTTCCAGAATACATTCCAACAACTGTTGCAGAAAAACAACAACTTTTGACAGAAAGTTTGCCAAAAGCAGAAAACCCCAATACAATAGCAGTATGGGATTTGGAAAATAATGGTTGGCGTTCATTTCGCCTTGACTCAATTAAAGCCGTAACGAAAAATGAGACTTACATCCGTTAAAGACTATGAAAAACAAATTTCAGGTGGAGAACCTACCTGGAAGAATGGTGATGGTTCAATTGTAAAAGCACTTAATTGGTATAATTATCACTGTGAATCAAAAGATAGTAAAAAATACACTATCCAATATCTTAAGGAAAACAAATACACCAAAAAAGATATTGATCTTATCGAAAAAGTTCCTGAAGACCAATTTAAAAATTTAGGCTTTGTCTGCCGCATCAAAATGCGTGGCGGAAACCTGAATGAAAAGAATACTCTTTGGATTTCTTCTTTTATAGAAGAGTTGAAGCATAAAGTTGAGTTACAGGAAACAAAAAAACCTGTCGAGCCTAAAGTTGTAATTTCAATTCAAGAAAGAACTTTCGACAAAGCAAAAGAATATATTGGTGAAATCGAAAGTATTATTGATGACTGTTTCATGGTTCGGGATTTTGATGCCGTAGATCCTTACGACTCTATGCAAGCCATGGGTATCAAAAGCGCACATGCAAACCATGTAATCAAATTCTTCAAACAGAAGGTATCCGAAATCGAACAAGTTGTTCAGGGAAAAGATGAACAGTTGACTGAAGGATATTCGAATTTCTCTAAAAAAGAATTGAAAGAATATTTGTCTTATCTGAACAAGATTGTATCTGATGCCGAAAGAATTTCACACAACACCAAATTGACCAGGAAGCCAAGAAAGAAAAAAGCTAAACCTGTCGACAAGGTGATATCAAAGCTTTCGTTTAAGAAAGAAGATCCCGATTTTAAAATTGCATCGGTGAACCCAACCGACATTGTTGGTTCATCACAACTGTGGATTTTCAACACAAAAACCAGAAAGCTTGGTGTGTACAATGCAATTGATGAAAGTGGGCTAACCGTCAAAGGTACGACAATTGTGAATTTTAGTGAACAAACGTCTGTACATAAGACGGTTAGAAAACCAGATACAGTTTTACCAGAGCTTTTGAAAAGTGGTAAAGTATCTCTTCGCAAATTTCTTTCCACAATAAATTCTGTCGAACAGCCCTTGACAGGTAGAATTAATTCTGATACCATCTTAGTTAGAATTATCAAATAAAGGTATATAATGATTCTCATTGATCTAAACCAAGTTCTGCTCTCTGGGTTGATGGCGCAAATAGCAGGACAGAAAAATCTCAAAATCGAAGAAGGGCTTATTCGACACCTAGTTCTTAATATACTGAGAACTCAAATAAAACAATTTCGCCAAGAGTATGGTGAAGTTGTTCTCTGTTGCGATAACAGAACTTATTGGCGAAAAAGCTTCTTTCCTTATTACAAGGCTGGGAGGAAAAAGGCACGAGAGAAATCCGACCTAGATTGGCATCTTATTTTTAATATTCTTGGAAATCTAAAACAAGAATTGAAAGAAAACTTTCCATACAAAGTCATTGATGTTGATGGTGCTGAAGCTGATGATATTATCGGTACTCTCTCTGTCCGCCACTCAGGCACTGAAAAGGTTCTGATCCTTTCGAGTGATGGTGACTTCATTCAATTGCAGAAATATAAAAATGTAAAGCAATATAATCCTGCCACCAAGAAGTTTATCGTTTCTACGAATCCTACATCTGATCTAAAAGAGAAGATTATTCAAGGTGATCGTGGAGACGGCATTCCAAATATTTTCTCACCCGACAATTGCTTTGTACTCGAACAGAGACAAAAGCCCATCACTAAAGTTAAACTCAGTCAACTTCTGAATGAAAATTCAGAAAACTATGAAGAGGAAATAAAACGAGGATTTATTCGCAACAAAACTTTGATTGATCTCGAAATGACACCTAAAGAAATTCAAGTGTCAATTATCAAAGCGTTCGATAATTACAAGCCTTCTCCAAAATCACAACTGATTAATTATTTTATGGAGAAGAAACTTAAAAACCTTATGGATGTAATAGAGGAATTTTAATGCGTAAAAATATTTACGAAGTATTTGATGAGTTTGAAAAACAAACTAACAAAAAAGATAGAATCGATGTTCTTGCTAAAAATTGGGGCCCAACATTGAAGTTGGTTCTACAATTAGCATATAGGCCAGAAGTGCAGTGGAAATATAAAAACTTCCCTGAATCATATAAGAAGCAAGAAATTGTTCCAGGATATTCCTTTGCGTCTCTTGACACTGAAATCAAAAGACTTTATATTTTTCAAAAAGGTAATCCTACCGCAGAGAAACTAACACCAAAACGAAGTGAAGAACTTTTAGTGGTGTTTTTAGAATCTCTTGAACCTCGTGAGGCGGAAATCGTTATGGGTATTTTCAGAAAAAACCTGGGAGTCAAAGGTTTGACCGAAAAATTTATTCGTGATAATATTCCAGGTATCTTTTAATCTAACTACGGAGACTTAAGTGGGAAAATTTGTTGGAAAATTTCGACAAGAGCGTGACTATTCCGATGACTACGGTTACGGCGGAAGAAAACAAAAAAGAAAACGTGAAAACCGTGAAATTCGTAAAATGAAAATGCGACAATACGAAGAAGATAATTATGCTTTTGAAGGTTCAGATAGGCCCTTTAAATATAAAGACTAAGGCGTTGTAAAAAAACAACACTTTTGGTTGACAAAGCTTCAACAATGTGATATACTGATATCTCTTTGTTGGAGATTATAATGATTATTTACACCAATCTAGGTAAGTCAAAACCCAAACTCGCTCCAAAAAAAGAGCGTGAAGAATATGCAGCATGGCTCAAAAAACATGGCGTTGATGGTAGTAAAGTAAAAACTAAAAAATACCATACAATCAACGAATATTCTATGAAAATTCCCTCTGGGCGATCAACAACCAAACATATACCGTCTGTAGACTCTGGGTTATCAATGGCCGCAGCAGCTCCTCGAAAAGTCTACACGGGTGACAAAATCATTGGAATTGGAACTTTGCATAAATCTAATGCAATTCCAATTTTCACTGATGAAGAAGCAAAAGATATTGCAAAAATGCGTCGTTAAATCACTTAAATAGGATAAATTATTATGAATGTAGAACAAAATGTGCAAGCGTGGCAACAATTGACAGATATTGTCAATGAATGGGTCAATCCTATGGCCTATTTAAGCGGTTATTGTTATATTGAAGATGCTAATGACGGTTCCGGAGACGGAATTTTGACTTTTCCTGAAGGAATGTGCGAAAAAATCGGCTGGAAAGAGGGAGACACGCTAAATCTTGAACTTATTGACGGAAATAAGTTGGTTATTACAAAAAAACAACAGTAAAAGACAATAAAATCGAAAAAATTTGACTTTTTACGTGTTTTTTAATATAATTTCTTATATCAACACTCAAAAAACATAGGAATTACGATGCTGATCGAATCTAAGTCTGTTCTTGCCCGTCTGATGGCTACCGAAAATCTAATTGTTGAGCAGAGAAAAGTTCCCACGGCATCTTTTGACGTTAAAAATCGTATTTTGACGATTCCGATTCTTAACGGAAACCTTTCACCTGAAGTTTATGACTTGATGATTGGGCATGAAACTGGGCATGCGCTTGAAACGCCTCTTGAGGGTTGGCATGACTCGATTGTGGATCTAAAAGTCAATCGTTCGATTCTGAATATTTGCGAAGATGCACGTATTGAAAAGAAAATCAAACGCAAGTTTCCTGGCATCCGTGTTTCCTTTGTCAAAGGTTATCGACAACTGTTCGACATGGACTTTTTTGGAGTAAAAGGAAAAGACCTCAACAAACTAAACTTCATTGACCGTGTAAATCTGTACACAAAAGGTGGATCTGCACAAGGTATTGAATTTTCCTTGAAAGAGGCTGAACTGCTGAGAGAAGTTGAGAATGCCGAAACCTTTGATGAGACTGTTCAAGTTGCTATCAAAATTCAGAAGTTTATGAAGGAGCAGCGTAAACAAGAAAAAGAACAAATGCAACAAAAGAGCAAAAAATTCAGCATGCCGTCGGATGGGCAAGATTATGATGAGAGCGACGAAATTGACGAGAGTGATGATTTTGACAGTGATGAGTTAGAATCAAAGGATCAATTTGATTCCGAAGGTTATGATGATGAGTATTCACTGGATGAATTTGAAGACGATTCCGGTACGACCGGTACGAACGATACAAACATTCGTTCAGTCACCGATGACACCTTTCGTAAAAAAGAACAGGAACTCTATTCAGAAGAAAACAAAGAAATTGTGTATTCGGATATTCCCGAACTGTACATCGATAATCTGAAGGTTAGTTATGAAAACATTATCGAAATGATTATTGCAGAAAACATCAAGAATACCTCATACAACAAAGAGGTATTCCTGTCCGAATACAACAAGTTCAAAAACGAATCGAACAAAGTTGTGTCTTATCTTGTCAAAGAATTTGAAATGCGTAAAAATGCCGAACAGCAGTCACGTTCACGTATTTCAAAAACGGGTGAACTTAATCTAAACAAAATTCATGAGTATCGTTTTACTGATGACATTTTTGCTCGCATGACAAAAGTGCCCAATGGTAAATCGCATGGGCTGGTTATGTTCATCGACTGGTCGGGTTCGATGGCCGAGCATATGTCGGCCACAATCAAGCAATTGCTTAATCTAGTTTTCTTTTGCAAGAAAGTCAATATTCCTTTTGAAGTGTATGCGTTTGCATCAGGGCTGCAAGAGAATGCAAACGAAAAGCCGATTCAAGCAAATAAAGTCGGTACGATTCGACTTGAGCACTTTTCTTTGTTGAATCTTTTGTCCAGTAAGATGACGATTCGCCAGTTTACTTTTATGGCATCCCATCTCCTAAAATTTGTTGCAAACCAGTACAACAGCACTTGTTGGTTTCCTAAACTTATGCACCTTTCGGGTACACCACTGAATGAGGCAATCATTGCAGCATATACGATTCTTCCAGAATTCAAGAAAGCCAATAAGATTGATATCGTCAATGCAGTTTTTCTGACGGACGGAAACGGTGCACCTTTGCATCATCGTTTTGCATCAGAGAGCACCTTTTCACATTCAATTAACGTTTCACGTTATCGCCGTTGCTGGTTTCGTGATCCTGTTACCAAAGCATCGGTTGAAATCGATTCAAAAAACAACAAATATCTTGCATCAGACACCTTTGCTGCGATGCAGACAATTGCGCTTTTGAAATTGCTTAAACAACGTGCAAACTGCAATATCATCGGATTTTATATCTGCTCGATGCGTTATGCACGGGAAGCGATTTCGACCTATATTCAAACCGATGATACTCTTGTGAAAGATAAGCATATAGCCGATTTTAAAAAGAAGAACTATACGCTTCTTTCTGATGTTGGTTATGATGACTATTATTTCCTTCGTTCAGACAAACTTGACATTGAAGATTCAGAATTTACTTTTGAACCAAAAAATACAAATGTAACAACACGCTCACTTGTCTCCGCATTTTCTAAATATACGAGCGGGCGACTTTTGAACCGTGTAATATTGAATCGTTTTATTACATTGATTGCATAATTGCATAAAAAGGATTACTATGATTTACGTTGTACGTGATGTACTTTCACAAGAACTCATCGATCAAATCTTTGCATGGAATGAAGAAACTCAAGCAGGTGATGTTTGGGCTTCCAATCAGGTCAAATGGCTGAATGTACTGAAATACGCAACGATTGGTACGATTCTTTCCAGAGTTTTTCCAGAAAATCTCAGAGCAGCCATTTACAATGACCTGTATAACCGTGGAACCATTGACTGGATGCCCGAAACTACCTCTGCATTGTTCTATATGGGGTTTCCGCTTTCCTGCGTAAACTGGCATCCAGACTTTCCAGAATATGACGCAATGTCGATTTACCTGTCAAAAGAATGGGATTCCAATTGGGGCGGTTGGTTTGCATGGACCGATCTAAATGCAGGTAACGACCTATCCCAGGCACCTTTTAATCCTTTGTCCGGTAACTTCTATGTTCCACAGTATAACACAGCCATACGCTCAACAAACACCGAATGGCATTGCACGACTCCCCTTGCAGCTAATGCTCCTATTCGATATTCCATTCAGCTTTGGTTCTCCAAGAAGAAATAATGCCAAGAACTCCTTCAAGCCCTCCAGACCATCCTCCTCCAGAGATACCCAATACCAAGAGATCTTTTAACGCATCTTTAATTAAGTATAGAGATCCAGAATCAGAAGAATACGTCTGGTTCTGGGTTAATTCATCCTCCGGTGGAACTATCTCTCCTTCTTTTAATACACGCAAAGACGCCGAAAAGTGGTACGATAACATCCTTAGAATCCACTTTGAAACTATCGATTTAATCTTAAGAGCAAAAGACGGGCAATTCTATAAGCTGAGTGGTAGAGTTGACGTAGAAGAAATGCTGATGTACACGAAGAATAACAAATGCCCTTTTAGAGTATTCTTAGAAGAGGATGTGATTAGTGTAGAAATCTTAGCACGATCCGAACAAGAAGCAAAACAAAGAGTATTAGAATACTTTGAGATATTAGAGTGGCTATAGTAGGCCCCCCCCAAAAAAATTTTTACCCATGAAAAATTCGAAATTTTGTGTGGGGCCCCAGAAAATAAAAAATTAAAAAAAAGAGTTTGGGCCATAGCACAAAATAGCTTACATGGCATAATTTTAAGGCCACTGCCCCCATATTTTTAAGCTGTTGCATCCACGC
>Ga0222714_10000972_pt1 | contig 32453 bp, 38 predicted proteins | sample C33_3DmetaG_FD_165048 | JGI IMG/M metagenome (GOLD analysis project Ga0222714, IMG submission 165048) | Estuarine water microbial communities from San Francisco Bay, California, United States - C33_3D | ecosystem: Environmental > Aquatic > Marine > Unclassified | place: USA: California... | reverse complement strand
CTATCTTGTTTTCTGCTCGCTCCTTGCGTGGATAGATGTTGTCTTTGACGTCCAGATGCGCCACCACGTTGCTGGCCATCCAGGCCAGTACCGGGTCGCCGTCATGGACGAGCTTCTTTTGCAGGACCAGCGCTTCCAGGGTCTTCATCGGTTCGCTGAAATTCAGCACCGTGGGGCGCACCTCGATCATGGGCAGGCCCTCGGCCAGCATCCGGGTCGAGAGCTGCGTGGCCTGGAACGGGTCAAAAGCCACCGCCTGAATCTCAAAGCGAGTGGCCATGTCCAACAGGTCCGACTCGATCCAGCCAAAGTCGATCACGTTGCCTGGGGTGACGATGAGCCGCCCCGAATGCATCCAGCCGCCGTACTGGCTGTTTCCTGCACCGTTGACCGTGTCCTCGGGCAGGTAATACTTGCCAAAGGTCACGTAGGCGTCCGAAATCTCCGGATGCCGGAATACCGCCACCAGGGCGGCAATGTCCGTCTTGCTGGCCAGGTCCAGGCCAATCCAGCAGGGCTGGCCTTCGAATTGCTCAATGAACATGCCGTGCTCGGTACAGGCGTCCCAGGAACGCATGTCCATCCAGGCCGTATCGGCGTTCACCCATTCATTGAGGTGCTTGGTCTTGAAGTTGTTGACGGCGCTGGGCAGTTGCATGGCCTTGGCCTGCAGCGGCCCGAGCACCTCGGACCTCACCGAGATGCCCCAGTTGGGGTTGGCCTTGATGAGCGACTCTTCGGTTGTCCAGTCATCCCCATCGTCCAGGCCATAGATGATCCCGAACTGGGTGTCATCCTCGAACACGCCATCGAGCAGCTTGGTCACAAAAGACCGAACCTCGTAGCAGATGCCTGCGCGGTTACTACCTGCCGTGGTGATCACCCACAAGAGCGAGTTGTCCCGTTTGCCGGTTCCGGTCTCTACCACGTCATAGACCGTGCGAGTCTTGTGGGCGTGGAGTTCATCCACGCAGCCAAAGTGAATGTTCAGACCGTCCAGCGTGGAGCCCTCGGCCGAGAGCGCCTCAAACTTGGAGCCCGTGGCCATCACGTTCATGTTGTGCGCCCCGACATTCACCGAGAACCGATTGCGAAACCCCGGGCTGCGGCGTGCCATGGTCTGCGCGTCCCCGAACACAATGCGGGCCTGGTCACGGGTGGTCGCCAGCGAATAGACCTCAGCACCACCCTCACCATCGGCTGCCAGCATGTACAGGCCCACCGCAGACGACAGAGTGGACTTGGCATTGCCTCGTGGCACCTCGATGTAGGAGCGGCGAAAGCGCCGCGTGCCATCGGCCTTGACCCAGCCGAACACCGTCGAGAGGATGAACACCTGCCACGGCTCCAGCGTAATGGGTTCTCCCGCAAGCGGACCCTTGACGTGCGGCAGTCGCTCAATGAATGCGCACAGGTTGTCTGCCGGGTAGTAGGTCTTGCCGCTCTTGCTGGTGAGCTTGGGATTGAACCGGTAGGGGCTGGCCTTGCCCTTGTACTTTTTCAGATCACTGAGTTGCCTTTGGCAGGCGGCCTTCACCCACTTGCACGCCAGGATCTCTCCGGCCACGACTTTCTCTGCGTACATCTTGGCAATGTCCGCATAACTGCCTTGAGCCATTGAACTTATCCCGCAATATCGGCCCAGGGGTCATCATTTGTCCCAGGCTCTTGTGCAACATGGACCCTTGAGCGTGACGCGGGCGTGAACCCCATCTCCGCCTCATAGCCCTTCATCTCCTGGGCCAGGTCCCGAATGACGTCCATCAGGGGGGATCGGCGCAAGATGCCGCTGGGGGTCTTGATGATCATCCCCGCCACCCCCGAACGATTGATCTTGGCCAGCGCCTCCCGGTACAGCCCGGCGCAATTGGCCCAGCGCTCCAGCACCGCCGCATCCAGCGAAGACAGCAGCCCCGGCGGAGCGTTCTCTACCGCGTAGGTCCAAGCCTCCTTGGCAATGTCGGACATGTACTCCGGCGGATCACCCAGCTTTCCCATTGGGCGGGGCTCGTTGGGGTTGGTGCGGCACTTTTGCAGCGTCCCCTTGATCTTCTTGACTGCAACGGGAAGGGGTTTACGACCGGCCATGTGGACTCAAAAAATGTTTTTCAATTTGCACGCGCAAAAAATTGCGCAAGCGCACGCATCTTTGGGTACCAAACGTAGAGATTTAGACCCCCTACCCCCCTGCACTGCGCCGCGAAGTCTCCGCAGCCGTCTTGCGGTTATGGCAAGACACACACAGTGCTTGCAGATTGGCCGCATCCAGGCGCGCACCACCGTCTTTGATCGGCACAACGTGGTCAACCACGGTTGCAGCAACTGTTAGCTCCCGGGAAGCACACGCCCGGCAAAGGGGGTGCAAGCGCAGGAAGCTGGCACGCAAGCGCCGCCAATTCGCTGATTGATAGAACCCGACCTCGGTATCAAAACTACGCCTTGCGCGGCCGTAATCCCGATGAACAAGTGAGCGGTGGGCGGCGCAGTAGCCAGGCGTTGAAAGCACAGCCATACATCCCGGATATCTGCAAGGCGTAGGCGCACTTCGCGGCATATCAATCGTCTTTCAAGCAATAAGCGACACGTCGCGAAATCAACTTGGCTTCTTCTTGAATCAGAGCGTCAATGCTCTACATCGCAACGCACACAGGAGATTGAAATGACCACCGAAGCCGCCACCACCTTCACCGTCGACGAGCTTGGATTCATCCAGCTCGCCCTGAACAAGGTCCTGGTCGCCGTCGCCAACGGCGAGATTGACCTCAACAACCTGGCCCGCAAGGAACTCGCCAACCGGGGCCTGGACAAGCAAGGCCAGTGGGTTGGTTTTGACAAAGCCAACCAGATTCACAACGCATGAGGACCCAAGCCATGAAACAACCCGACAAACAGAAAGTCATCGAGAAGATCGCGCTCGACCACCTGTTCATCGAAACGCTGGAAACCCAGCACCGCGATCGGCTGGACTTTCACGACGTCTCGGTCTGGGCGATCAAGAGCGCGCTTGAAGCCGCCTACGCCGCAGGGATCGCAGCAACACAAAACACATCAACAACATCGAAAGGAAAGAAATGAAACTCACGGACACCCAGCGCAGCCTGCTCGAAGCAGCAGCCAAACATCCTCAACAAATATTGACCGACTTTCCGGCCAATCTCAAAGGTGGCGCACTCATCAAGGTCCTCACCGCCCTGGGCAACGCAGGACTGGTCGCCCGATACGCCAATGCACCCGAAGGCAGCATGCAGCTGGTGATCACACCGGAAGGCTTGACAGCGATCGGCAGCACGCCAGGGCACACCCCCAAGCAACGCGAGGGCACCAAACAGGCCACCCTGATCGAGTTGCTCAAACGCCCTGAGGGCGTGAGCCTGGCCGAAATGATTCAGGCCACCGGCTGGCAGCAACACACCGTGCGAGGCGCCATGGCCGGCGCCCTGAAAAAGAAACTGGGCCTGAACATCGTGTCAGACAAGACCGATGGGCAGGACCGCAAGTACCGCATCACCACCGAAACCGTTTGAGCCGCCTATGAAAACATTGACGATCACCATCGAGCGAAAGCCAATCACCGTGAATTTCGACGGCAAGAGCCTCGAAGTAGATGAACTGAGCATCCGACTACCCTTTGGCAGAAAACCCACTGACATCACAGAAATCGCCGCTTACGGTGACTACACGGTCTATGTCTCCGACACCCGGGAGATGACGGCTGAGGAATTCGACGGCTTTGCGATGAACCTATTGAAGTCACGCGACTGGCTCAAGGGCAAAGGCGGCTACATCGGCAACGGCAGACTGTGCGTAATGGTCCACGCCCCAGGTCGCCCTTACCTCTTCATTGACCCATCCGGCGGGGATTACGCCCGGTACGTCGCTCGCTTGGGCTGATCTGTACGCGAATTTCACGGGCAACTGAGATCAGGCGCCCTGCGCCACAGGGGCCTCTTGAACCGGTGCATCGCCAGCACTGGTGGTCAGTTCGGCGAACTTCACGCCATCCTCCGAACGCACCGCCTGCAGACCGGTGTACTCCTCCCAGCGCTTGACGATCACATCCACGAACTTGGGATCGAGTTCCATGAGCCGTGCCTGACGCCCGGTCTTCTCGCAGGCAATCAGGGTGGTGCCCGAACCACCGAAGAGGTCCAGCACGATGTCCCGTCTCTTGGACGAATTCTTGATGGCCCGCTCAACCAGCTCGACCGGTTTCATGGTCGGATGCAGGTCGTTGACCCGGGGCTTGTTGTAGTTCCAAATGTCCGACTGGTCCCGGTCACCGCACCAGAAGTGGTCAGCGCCTTGCTTCCAGCCGTACAGGATCGGTTCGTACTGGCGCTGGTAGTCAGCCCGGCCCAGGGTGAAGGTGTTCTTGGACCAGATGATGAAGGTGGACCACTTGCCACCGGCATCCAGCCAGGCCTTTTGCAAGGTGTGCAGCTCCGAGGAGCTCATAGCCACGTAGCAGCCGCCCTTGGTGACCATCAGCAGGTTCACGCAGGCGTCGTACAGGAATTGGTAGAAGCCATCGCCCAGTGCGTCGTTGAGGATGCGCCGGTCCTTACCCCGCATCTTGTCCTTGGCGTTGTTGCCATAGTCCACGTTGTAGGGTGGATCGGTGAAGGCCATGTCGGCCAGCTCGTTGCCCATGAGCTTTTCCACATCGGACAGCATGGTCGAATCACCGCATAGGAGGCGGTGGCTGCCGAGAATCCACAAGTCCCCAGGTCTGGATACGGGATCTACTGGTGCTTCTGGGATTGCATCATCTTCGGTCAAACCACCGCCTGCTTGATCACCATTGAGCAGGCGCTCAATCTCATCGTCCCCAAAGCCGAGCAAGTCGAGATCAAAATCCACGCCTTGAAGCTCTTGCAATTCGAGCTTGAGTAACTCTTCATCCCAACCCGAGTTCAACGCGATTCGGTTGTCGGCCAGGATGTAGGCCTTTTTTTGTTCAGGGCTCAGATGGCCCAGCTCAATGACGGGCACCTCTGTTAATTCAAGTTTTCTGGCAGCAGCCAAACGGCCGTGGCCAGCGATCACGCCCTTGTCGCCGTCAGTCAAGATTGGATTGGTCCAACCGAACTCACGAATGCTGGCAGCGATCTGGGCGATTTGTTCTTCACTGTGGGTGCGGGCGTTTCGCGCATACGGAATGAGCGAATCGACCGGGACCATTTGGATCTCGGGTTTCATGAGCAAATCAGGGGAGTAGTGCTGCCCTTGATCGCAGTGAATGCGCCAACAGGAAGCAGAAATGAAAAGTGGAAAGGAATGTCTTGCACTCCTTTCCACACCGTAGCTGAAAATGTACGCTCAAATGGGATGATTTGTTGCAAGGGCTAAATTCGCTCACTCACCACCTCACGCCCGCACTACATATCAACCTCTCCAATTCCCTCTAATTTCCTCTGTGAAATACCCAAGGCGTTGAGTTGATCTGCCACCGTCTGCAACGCTCGTTGCCAACGTCGCCAAGCAGTGGTCCTGTCACACGCAAATCGACGACCGATCTGATGCCAGCCATATCTCTTGGCACGCATCCAGACTAAATGCCTCTGGTCTATCTCAAGCCATTGGACCCACTTCATGGTCTCCAGCATTCTTTCAATTGCCTCAGGGCTTGGGCTCATTGGCCTGTACACCCGCTCGGTATCTGGGTAACGAGAGGGTGTTTGCATGGCCAGTGACATCCATGGATTGTTGTAACCCTGAACGCGGACGGGTGGAAGTCGGTAGGCCGTATAAGCGGCGTCAAGAAACCGGGCTTCCACATCATCCATGCCCCATATAGGTTTTCTATCCATGCTTACCTCCTGAACCATAGAGGCGCTCGCCAATACGACGAATGAACTCCCGCTCAAGGAAGTCCAGTCGTTCGTCTTGATCTGAGACAACCAGGATGTGTTGCTCACGCCAACCTGAACGCTTGACGGCATCCAGATCTGTCACGACAGGCTGCACTTTGCCAAGAGCGCAGCGATACGGTTGTGCTGGGACTTTCATCTCACGCCTCCTGTGTCGTCTGACGATCGCGTGCCAGATAGGCCAGTGCAATTGCGTCTGCTTCGTTGTCGTCTGCAGGTTGATGGCCGCGCGCTTGAACGCTTGTGATCATTTCTTCCTTACCTGCATTGCCCTTGCCGGTAGCATGCTTCTTGATCGTGCCGACCGGTATGCCTTCGTAGGGGATCTGATGGTGCTCACACCAGGCTGTCAGTTGGCCCATGAAGCCACCGTATGCATGGGCAGCATCCACACCCACATGCCTGCGTACTTCTTCAAACACGACCAGGTCAATGCCTGTGGTGCATTGCTTCACGTCCGTGAGCCAGCGTTTGAATTTCAGGAACCGCATGCCACCACCTTCAAAGCGTTGAGGCTTGAAGGATTGGCTGCCGCTTGTGATCTGACCGTCTGCACACATCAAGGCCCAGCCAGTCGTTGTGCCCAAGTCCAAGGCAAGAATCGTCATGTTCATTTCGTCTCCAGAATTTGATCGGGTGACGGGTTGGACAGGTTTCACGGTTACTCCTCTATCGTGTGTGTGCGCGCACGCGTGAGGGGTTAATCAGTAAGCCTGTCAAATCCGTCACCATGGTTTGGTTCAATCGTCTCGGTATGGGTAGCCGCCACCGCTATGAGGTCTTGGTCGTAGACTGATGCCCGAAATTGCGCGGGCACCGCCATGCATTCGGCATTTCTCGAACTTGCGGGTCGACATCAGCTCCGAGAACCTCTTGATCGAGCCCACGTACTCGCCAGCACGTTCGGCCCATTCACGCCAATCGGTAAACAGATTCGACACGCCCTCGCGATGGGTCTTGCTCAAAATGCAGCGCTCTTCGATCCACTGACCCAGGGCGTCTTCCGCTTCGAAATACTCTTCGGTTGCCGATACCACGCACTCGGGTGGACGCAGGCCATCGCGCTGCCAGGCGAGGCACCCTTCGACCGCCCAGGCCAAAATACCGTCACGCTCTGCGTACAGTTTCTCGGTCAGCTTGCCGTCACGCCTCTCTGGCGGGATCGTCACCGTGAACGGAATCAAATGCAGACGCCGCTTCATGGCCTCGTCCACGTTGCGGATTGAGGGCTTGTGGTTGCCTGCGATCAGCAGCTTGAACTGCGGGATGTACTCGAAGAAGTCCTGGCGCATGAAACGCGCCGACACCTTGTCGCCACCCGTGATGGCCTTGACCTTGGACTCGTTCCAGCGACGGCCTTGCTCGGTTTCGACCGATGCCACAAAGCGTGCGCCGCGCAGACCGGCCAGGTCGGTCGGGTGACGATCGCCCCGGGCATCCATGAAGGTGTCCATGGGTGCGCTCGTGGCGTAGTCGCCCAAGATGCTGGCCAAGGTATTCACAAATACCGACTTGCCGTTCGCGCCGGTCCCGTACAGGAAGAACAAAGCGTGGGCGCTGGTTGCCCCGGTCAGGCAGTACCCCGCCATGCGCTGCAAGTACTCCTGCAAAAGCAGATCGCCTCCGGTCACATCGGCCAAGAACGCCTTCCACTGAGGACAGTCGCCTTTGGGCGTGGCCGTCGCAATCTTGGTCATGCGGTCTGCACGGTCATGCGGACGCGTGACGCCCACCTTGAGGTTCACTACGCCACCAGGGGTGTTGAGCAAGAACAGGTCTGCGTCCCACTCCTCAGTGGTGGATGCATGACGGCGATCCGACCTGGCCATACGATCGACACCACCCACGGTGCTGCTGGCGAGTAACTTGGCTGCGAGGCGGTGGGAGTCCACCTTGAGTGCGGCCTCACGGCAGATGGCGCGAATGAGGTGATGGGACATCAAGGTCTCATCGGGTTGCCAGCGGCAACCGGTCCACACCAGCCACTTGCCCCAGGCCGCGCAATAGCGCCACTCGTCGGCATAGCGAGATGTGAACGCCAACGTCAATGCATCGTCGGTTGCCCACACCGTGGCGTCCTGAGACGTCATGGCCTTGGTGGTCTTCACGCACATACGCGGCCCAGAGGCAATGAACGTGGTCACATCAAAGCCCTCGACCAATGCATCGGCAGCGTCCCAGCCATCAGCCTTGTCATCGGGCGGCAAGAGCACATCGCAGGAATGCGCGCCCGCATCCAGGACAGCTTGCGCCGCCGCCATGGCGTACTCCCAGCCTGGCTTGTCTCGGTCGGGCCAGATCAAAACGGCCTTGCCTGTGAGTGGTGACCAGTCGGTTTTGTCCACAGGGGCATTGGCGCCGTGCATGGCAGTCGTGGATGTGATTCCAGCAGCGATCAATGCCTGGGCACACTTCTCACCCTCAACCAAGATCACCCGCTCGGCACTGACCATCCCCGGTTGGTTGAACAGGGGGCGAGGATCGGGTGGAGCCATCTTGCGACGCTTGGCGTCCCATGGTCGGAACTCCTTCTTGCCCCCAGGCGGGTCATAGCGATAGACCACGGCGATCAGATGACCGGCGGGGTCAAAGTAATCCCACTTGGCCGTGGCTGGTCCCAACTCGTCGACCGGAGCTTCTTTCTTGGCTTTACGGGATTGGGTAGGTGCGGCTTGGCCAACCAGATCTGCCGCGTAGTCCAACACCCGGGGGAAGTCGGATTGAACGTCTGCACCAAGGTAAGCAGCAATCAAACCAAAGACATCTCCGCCGTCGCCCGTGGCGCGATCGGTCCACAGCCCAGCCTTCTCCCCATCAAGGACGACCTCCAGACTGTCGCCGGGACTGCCCAAGACGTCGCCCATCAGGAACTTGCCACGGCGCCTTTTGCCAGCGGGAAACAGAGTGCTCAGCACCGATTCCAGGCGATCGATCAGCGACGCACGCAACTGCTCTCGAGTAGCGTCTGTGTCTTTGTGTGCAGTTGAGTCGTTGTCATTGAAATCAAGCATCCGACGACTCTCCTTTCGCCTCTGCTTCTGCTTTCGCTTGCATCCAAGCCATCAACTCACTGACCTTGAAGCGGACCATCTTGCCGACGCGGTAATGCGGCAGGCCAAGACGCTGGCGCTCTTTCGGGTGGGTGAGCAGGTAGATGGGCACTTTCAGGCAGTACGCTGCCTCGCGTGCATCGACCAGTCTTTCGGTGAGGATTTGATTAGCGTCCGTCATTACTTTGTCTCCAGCACCGGTCCTGCCATGCGCACATCCGGCATTCAAAATGAGTAGGGTCTTGATAGGCGCGAACGAGCAGTTCGCCCGCCTCGGTTGCAGAGATCACCTTGAGCGCACGGTCAGACATGCGCTGCGCAAGCGCCGCATCAAAAGGCACGAGCTCGGTGTAGATCTCCATGGTGTCGGCGTTCACCGCCGTGAAAACCGCAGGGTTTTCGTGCAGCTCCAGGTAAGCCTGATACAGCACCACTTGGGCGTGATAGATCGGCTTAGAGATGGCCAGCTTGTTCTTCTCGAGGTCACGCCACGACTTGGAACCGAGGCACTTGTTCTCCCACAAAGCGGGGTACTTAAAGCCATCGGGACCGCCGACGATCACGCCATCAATGTGTCCGGCCAAGCGGCCATCAAGCGCAGCAAAGCCAAACTGCTCACCATTGGCTTTGGTCGTGCGCAGGTCAAACCCTGCATCACGCAGCCACTGGATCATGCTGTCCTCAGAACGATGGCCACGCTCAAAGATGCGCAGCAAGCGACCAGGATGCTCACGCCCAGGATCCACGGGAGCCTTGGCGAACTCGTACTGCAAGGCACGCTCACACGAGACGCCCAAACGTGAGGCGCCGAGGTAACTTCTCGGGCGTTGCTTGGCATGCACACGCTGCATTCCGGCATCAATCAGCGCGCTGACCTGGCCAGCGATGCTGGAGGTGGAGTTGAAATCCATCATTTCTTGTCTCCCTCCACCACCCAGGGCAAGTCATCCTCCAGATCCGCGAACGGATGGGCCAGAGGATCAGGCGTTGGTGGCAGTCCACGCACGGGTGGGAATTTCGTCTGCTCGTGATGCGCCAGCATCGCGTCGGTCCAGCATGTCACGATGGCATCGATGACGCGCAGGGCTTCCGCTTCTGAATACTCGCCCAGTGGTTTGTCGAATCCAATCTCGCCAGCCGACTCTCCGAATGCCTTAAGGCATTTCTTCATTGAGGCCAGTTCAATGTCAGAGGGATCGATCATGGGTACCTCCTTCAGATCGATTCGCCCATCGAGCGCGCGCTGCCAGTTCCCGTACATCGCATGGAACGTGTCCTGACATTTTTTCGAGCAGAAAACCCAGTCGATTGGGTAGCGCCGGGGATTGCCCACACCGTGACGGTTGTCGGTGTGGCCGAAACCCCGGGCCTGTCTGTTGCAGACCCAGCATTTCATTACCCCCCCTTACTGAGCCCAACTCGGTTTGCCCGAGACAGGTGCGCGATGCGTCTGTGTATGTGCCTGAGCGTGAGCGCTACTAGCAGGAGATGCTTGATAGGCTGCGGCAGGACGTTGTGCAGCAGATGTGGCCCCACGGGAGTAATCTGGCTGATCCGGCTCCACCGCCATCTTCACGACGTTGCGCAACTCACCGCGACCATCTTTTTCCACATCGATGCGCGCCACAAACTCAATGCCATCGAGCTCATTGAAGCCTTGGATGCGACGGGCGGCAGCGGCCTGCGGTGAGTTGTCCTGCGGCTGGATGTTGCGCGAGGAGTTGAGCACCGCACGGATGAAGGTGCGGCCCATGTTTCCCCAAGCGGGACCCTTTGAGCTGTGCAGACCTACGTTCGACCACATCTTGCGACGGGCATATTCACCATCCAGGATCACGAACTCACAGGCCAAGAAGATGCTGCCCGTCTCAAAGCTCTGGGTTGCATAGCCGCCCGTCCAGCCTTGTGCTGCATCGTCATGACCACCGGGCTTGATCGTCATGCGCACCGGTGCCACCGTGCCCTTGGGGATCAGGTCAAAAGATTGTTGTTGTTCAGCGTCGTTGAAATCGTTCCAGGCGGACATGGTTTACTCCTTGATGTTTTGAGGTTGGGTTGCGGCTGCGCACTTTTCGATGAGCGCGAGCAGGTTTGGGGGTTCGAGCATTCCGAGCTGGCCTGAACGGTCTTTGGCTGGAAAGCCATAGGGGTTGAGCGTGTGCGTGACGAACGCGCGATACGGCTCGCCTTCATCGCTCTTGATCTCAGCGAGCGTCACGACCTCATCGACGATGCCGGGCAGTTCGGCTGCAGTCTTTGAGCCATCAATTTGCGGGACAAAAATCTTGCGATTGAAGTCGTCCAGTCGCTCGTCCAAGATGGCCACAAAAACAACGTGCTTGCCGCGCGCGTGTTGCAGGTGCATGAGCGCACCCAGCATTTCCGAACCCAGCAAACCATAGGCACCACGGGTGTCAGGTTTGCCAGTACGGTCGGAAACCGCCTGCGGTTGTGTCTTGGCCCAGATCAATGCCAGGCGCGCCAGCACTGTGATGCTGTCGACGAAGTAGCAGTCGTACTTGGCCAACTGAGCAGGATCACCATATTGTTCGCAGACATGTGCATAGTGGGCCTTCGAATATGGAGACTCCGGAGGCAGTGCAGGGTTGGGGCCAGCCAAGAACACAACCAGGTCACGGAATTCAGGCCAGGTGGTCGGGCGCACGCAGTCACCGCGCCAATCTTTGACAGCCAGGTCTCCGGCCTCGAGGTCGACGAACAATGTCTTGTCTTCAGGCAGGGTCTTGAGCTGGGTGGTCTTGCCGATGCCGCTCTTGCCGAGCAGAACCAACTTGACGCCTTTTTTCTCGCGCAGGCGCTGATCAGCGGTAATGATTGGAAGTCCCATCACGCCACCTCACGCAGTTCTTGAGCAACGCTCGGATTCCAGAGAATCTGGTATCCGCTGTGTCCATTGCGTGAGTACGGCATCGCTTCCGCCCACGCCTCACCCGGTTCGGTCAGCTCCCACTCATCACGCTCATTGCGCACCTGCAGACCCAGGTTGGCCAGGCGCAGGTTGGTGGTCTTGGCCGAGAGGCCGACCAGCTTGCCCAGTTGCGTGGCATTGAGAGAGCAGATCGGCTCGTTGGCTGCAGGCAGAGCGCGACGCAAGGTCTCGATGGTTAGTCCGGTGTTTTCATGGATGCAGGTCAGCGTGGCCGCCATGGCGATGCCCACCTTGACGCCCGGCACCTTTGCCACGGCTTCCCCAATCAGGAGCAGCGAAGTGACACGGTCCTGGGTAGGTGCAGGCAATGCGGCCATGGCGGACACGGCATAGGAGCCGGTCTTGCGGATGGCAGGCAAAACCTCGTGGGTAACCCAACGCTTGAAGCGTTTGGCTTCGGCCTTACGGCTTCCTAGCACCAAGGCATACAGCCCGGGCTCGTTCACCGTGGTCATTTCTTGAGTTCCACCAGGGGTGTGAATTGAATTCACACCCTTTTCGTCGTCGTCTAGACGCTCAAGTGCCTTGCGATCAAGGCTGATAGTCGACAGCACGTCGGCTGCCACGAACCATGGTTCGCCCTTTGCGTCGGTGACCACACGGACCTGGCTGCCCTCGAAATCAAATGGGACAAGTTGCTGTTTCATGATCAGACCTCCGATTCAGGGGATATGTGGAACGAGGGCTTGCCTGCCTCGACGGTCCGTGCGTCGGCGAATTGCTGCTGCAATGAGGGGGGCCAGTTCGTGTACCGGGATTCAGGTACCGACAACTTGACGTCGAGGTAGCTCTCAACGGCTTCGCCAGAGGCGACGATGCGCTCGGCGATGGTCTTGAGTTTCTTCTGATCCCAGGAGACTTTCTTGGGCAGATCGAACTTCACGTGCAAGCCATCAGTTTTGACGTGCGCGGTTCCGAAATCACGCCCAGAGGCGTTGAGGCTCTCGCGACCTTGCGCACCGAAGCGTTGGTCCAGAGCACCATCCAGTTTTGTGCGAGCCGCTTTGAGCCAGGCAATGGCCTGATCCAAATTGGTATCGACCTCCACCAGTTGCTGCGCAGGCAGGGTGGCCAGCTGGGAAACAGACATCTCAGCAATGTCGGCAGGGAAAATGGACAAGTCGTTCATCTCTGTACTCCCTTCAGGCCGTCGCGCGCTCGGAAGTCGAAACGTGCAGAGCGTTCTTCTCGAAATCCAAAATCATCTCGAGCGCATAACTCACGCGCTTGGACAATTTCAGATACTTGGGGCCACGACCTTCGCAGCGCCAGCGCTGAAGTGTTTTGGGGCTGATGCCCCAGCGCTGGGCCAGTTCGTTCTCGTTGAGCACCCGGCGATCTCCGGGTGACAGGTTGTTGATCGCCTCTAGGGTCGATCGGGTGAGTGAGGTTGCCGTTGCTGGCATGAAGTACTCCTTTGACGTTGTTGAGGAACAGGTGTCATTGGAGATTTCGGGTGGCGAACATACGAGGGACCGATTGGCGAACCACACGAAAATTCTGGTTCGCCAATGCCCCGGCACAAATGAAAACGGCGAGCACTTGGCTCGCCGCTGGTTAAGTTGCCTGATGTTCAGGCACAAAGTTGATGTTGTCTTGATGTCCTTTGTCGGACGCTGTTACGTGAATGTCTCAGTCCGACCCATTGCCGCCGCTGGGAACGTCCGCTATCTACATTACCGGGAGGCTTTTATCCGGACGCTTACAGGCGCGGTATCAGAAAGGTTGAAGGTTCGACTGTTGACGGCTCACCGGTATCACCTTCAAGTACCGCAACAAATTTGATGGGCAGGACTTCTCCTGCGCGTTGTAAGGCCTGCATGCCTGGCATGCGCACGGTCACCGTGAGGGTGGTGGCCTTCGCTGGCTCTAGTCTCGCTTTAACAGGCTGAATCAGGTCAAGCAAGTCAGCTGGAAGTACATTGATGGTGACCGTTCTCACGTGATCAGACGCATTCATCAAGTGCAATGAATAGACGTTCTCGACAGCACCGCGTTCGATCTGCCGGGCCATCACCGAGCGATCTCGAATGATGTCCATTCGAACATCCTTCCGGTTGGAAAACGCCGAGACGGTTGCAGCGATGATCATGCCTAGAAGAACGCCATACACCACCACCCGCGGGCGAATCACTCGTCTAATGAACGAAGGCACTCCAGTCTTGTGTTCCCCGCTCAACTCATTCAGCGAGGCCATGCGGATCAAGCCTTTAGGTGCCTGGATCTTGGCCATCACCTCATCACAAGCATCAATGCACAGACCACAGGCAATGCAAGCCGCTTGCAGCCCATTGCGAATGTCGATACCAGTAGGACAGACCTGCACACACAGTGTGCAGTCGATGCAGTGACCTTCCTTCGCAAGCCGGCGGTCATTTTCAACTGTTCCGCGCCGCGGCTCACCCCGCCGGTGATCGTAGGCCACGTTCAAGGTGTGCGCATCCATGAGTGACCCCTGAAATCGTCCGTAGGGACACATGTGCAGACACACCTTTTCGCGCAACAAGCCCGCATTCAGATAAGTGAACAAGCCATAGAACAAAATCCAGAATGTGGTCCATGGGCTGACTGTCATCGACAGGGCATCGGCCATCAGTGGGCGCATGGCAGTGAAGTAGCCAACAAAGGTGAAGCCTGTCCACAGACCAAAAACGACCCATGCCAAGTTTTTTCCACCCCGACGAAGCAGCTTCTCTGCTGTCCATCTGGTCTTATCCAAACGCTTGCGGTTCTGATGACTGCCTTCGCACTTATTCTCGACCCACATGAAGATGGCGGTGTAGACAGTTTGTGGGCAGGCAAAGCCGCACCAGACGCGCCCAACCACGGCAGTTGCAAAAAACAGCAGCAACGCACTGACGACCAACAAACTGGCCAAGTAGATGAGATCCTGCGGAAACAACACGGCACCAAACAGGTAAAAGCGCTTGGCCTCAAGGTCAAACAGCACGGCCTGACGCGAGCTCCAGTTCAGCCATGGAACGCCATAAAAGAAGGCTTGGGTCAGCCAGACCATGATCCAACGCCATCTTGAGAAAATTCCATCAATAGAGCGGACATGAATTTTGTCGCTCGCAGCCACAGCGTCGACGGAATGGATAGGGATGATTTTCTGCATGATGGCCTCACGGGTTATTCGCATGCCCCCCATTCCGCGAAAGGCAAATGGTTTCGAGGCAGCGCGCCCGGACGAGGCTGTCGACCAGGCATGTGCCAATGTTGCCGTCGACCCTTCTGATGCGCAGGATTCAGATATGCAGAAAATTGACCGTATCAGATGAATACTGATCCGACCAGTTATGCGGGCGTCTGATACGCCTCCATCTCACGAAATGCTTGGACACTGCATCAGATGAAACGCAATTTTTCGATTCTTGTTGGTTTACTCGCCCTCGTTGGCCTCAAGCTACTGGGTGATGCTCTGTCCCAGCGGCTCGGGGTTCGTGTGCCAGGCAATTTCTGGGGCTTCCTGGCCCTGTGGGTGTTTCTCCATTTCAGGCAGGTGGCGCCTACAGCGCTTGCGGGTGCCAGTGCCTTCTTGTTGAATCACCTGACGCTGTTCCTCTTGCCCTCGCTGGTAGCTGCAGTCGTGGGCTTACGATGGGCGCCACGCGAGATGGCGTTGTTGCTGGTGGGCGGATTGCCCGTCACCTTGTTCATGGCCGCGGCTTGCGGACTTCTCATCGCAACACTGCAATGTACACCCCGAAAGAGCAACCACGATGCTTGAGCAAATTGCTGCACTGGTGCTTGCCGGCGTGTGTTATTGGGCATCCAAAGGTGTGTTCCGTCTGAGCCAACGTCATGTGCTCGCCTTACCGGTATTCGTATCCGTTTTCCTGGTCCTATGTGCTTGCGCCGTGTTCGGCTTGAACCCTTCCGATTTTTCCGAACGGATCCATCCACTGCGCACTGCCATGGATGCGGCCGTTGTGGCGATGGCGATTCCCCTTCATCAGGTCTGCCGAAAACTCGGCCCCCTACTTCCCCACTTGCTCCTTGGTCTGCTTTTGGCATCGGTGATTTCGGTGGCAGGGGTGCTGGTTGCCGGATGGATGCTGGACGCACCTTGGCTCATCACCGCTGCTGTGGCACCCAAGGCAGCCACCATGCCCGTGGCACTGTCCCTGGCGAAAAGCGTTGGTGCCGACCAGACCATTGTCGTAACCGCTGTTTTGCTCACTGGGGTAGTGGGCACCTTGCTGACGCCACCCCTGCTGCGTTGGCTGGGGGTACGGGATAAAAGGGTTCAAGCCTTTGCATTGGGTGTGAGTGCGCACGCCATAGGTCTCGTTCGCGCGCAAGCCGAATATCCAGACCACTTGGACCTGGCAGTGGCGGGCATGTGTGGGAATGCTCTGGTCACGACAATTCTGTGTTCATTCTTGCTGTTTTGGACCCATGGCTGAATTTTCATTGACTGGTATAGCATCAAGGCCTTCACTGGAGATTCTGGAAGACATGTTTGCTGTCCGCCTGACGCGTTACCAGCAGCTAGCCGATGAACTGGCGGCCAGCATCCGATCAGGGGCGCTACGCCCCGGGGATCGCCTGCCTTCGGTGCGTGATTTGCGAAGACAGCGTGGTGTGAGTCCATCGACGATCTTTCAGGCCTACGCACAATTGGAGTTACAGGGTTTAGTAGAGGCCAGGGTCCGATCGGGCTACTTTGTGCGGGCGCGGCATCATCTGACCAGATTGCCGCCCGATGCAGCGCTGCCCAACGGGCGTATCACACCGGTAGCCATCAGCGAGTTGGTCTTTGAATTACTGGGCTCCACGCGCGATGTCGATGTGGTACCGCTGGGTTCAGCTTTTCCTGCGGCGCAGTTGTTCCCCTTCGAAGAACTGGCCCGAAGTGGTGCCCGTGCCATGCGGCGTCTGGGGCCGGCTCAAATATCCGGAGCATTGACGGCCGGAGACGAGTCTCTGCGTGCTCAGATCGGACGGCGTTATGCCCTTAATGGAGTCCCCACGCGTGGGGACGAAATCATCGTGACCAACGGTGCCATGGAGGCGCTCAACCTTTGCCTGCAAGCTGTCACGCAGCCCGGTGATGTGGTGGTGGTCGAATCTCCCACTTTTTATGCAGCATTGCAGGCCCTGGAACGCCTGCACTTGAAAGCCGTTGAGGTCGAGACCGATCCTGCGGAGGGGGTCCGACTGGAGGCTCTGGAGGCCTTGCTCAAGCAGCAGAAGGTGGCAGCCTGCTGGTTCATGCCCACATTCCAGAATCCTCTTGGGGCTTTGATGCCCAATGCCAAAAAGCAGGCATTGGTGCAATTGCTGGCACGCTACGGCGTACCCCTCATCGAGGACGATGTCTATGCAGAATTGCATTTCGGCGCACGCCGGCCTTTGCCAGCCAAGGCCTTTGACCAAGAGGGTCTGGTGCTGCATTGCTCCTCGTTTTCCAAATCTCTGGCACCGGGGTATCGGGTCGGCTGGGCAGCAGCCGGGCGCTATGCCAAGGATGTTGAACGCCTGAAGATGATGACCTCGCTGGCTTCGCCGATACCACCGCAGCTGGCGATCGCCGAGTACCTCGTGCAGGGCGGATTTGATCGGCATCTGCGCCATCTGCGAGGCGCATTGCAAACCCAGCACACTGCGGCAAGAACACTAATCGAGCGCTGCTTTCCCAAGGGCACCCGGATGACCGAACCCCAAGGGGGCTACTTTGTCTGGCTGGAGTTGCCTGGGGGAGTGAACACCCTGGAAATTCACCACCAGGCCATGGCCCAGTCCATCAGCACGGCGCCTGGGGTATTGTTCTCGGCCGACCGGCGCTTCACGCGCCATTTGCGGCTGAATCTGGGGCATCCCGTGACCCCACAGATCAAGGCGGCCCTGAAGCTGCTGGGCACCTTGGCCAAGGCACAAGCACACCGCAACGCCCAGTGAGACGGATACAGCCCCGTCTCTGCAACAGGCTCTAACGAATACCCACCTTGCGCTGCTGCTGACGCACGTAGGCCGTGATGTGGACCACATCGTCCGCCGACAGCCCGGACACTGGCGGCATGTCGCCAAACTTCCAGTGGTGCGCCCGGCTGCCGTAGCGCACAGCCGCCTGAAAAGCAGCATCGCTGTGATGCGAAGGTTCATAGACCGGGTGCAGCAACGGTGGCCCCCGGTCAGAACCCTTCAAGTCCAAGCCGTGGCAGGCGGCGCAATGCTGCGCGAACAGCCGCTGGCCTTGGGCAGGCTGAGGCATCAGCCCCGGTGCAGGCTGGGGCAGCGGCAGGGTTTGCGCCAGCGCCATGTTCGCCGCCAAACTCAGCCAGAGGGTAAAGGTCTTGTGTGTGAAGTGCATGTTAAACAGGTTAGGATCAAAAGCGGCACGGCACGGCACGGTGGGGGGCCGTGGCCTTTCAGGGCCGCCAGCGCCGCAGCAGTAGGGCATTGCTCATCACGCTGACCGAACTCATGGCCATGGCCGCCCCTGCGATCACCGGATTGAGGTAACCCAGCGCTGCCAGCGGGATGCCGGCCACGTTGTAAATGAAGGCCCAGAACAGGTTCTGCCGGATCTTGGCCACGGTACGGCGCGACACCTCGAGCGCCGCAGCCACCAGGCGCGGGTCACCCCGCATCAGGGTGATGCCGGCTGCATGCATGGCCACATCGGTACCATTACCCATGGCCAGGCCGACGTCGGCTGCTGCCAACGCCGGCGCGTCGTTGACACCGTCGCCAACCATGGCTACCACGCGGCCGCCCTGCTTGAGAGCCGCCACCTGCGCCGCCTTGTCGCCCGGCAGCACCTCGGCCAGCACCTCACCCTCTTCCGGACGCAGACCCAGGCGTCGCGCCATGGCCTCGGCCGCGCCACGGTTGTCGCCCGAGATCATCAGGGTGCGGATGCCGCGCGCTCGCAGCGCCGCCAGCGCCTCCTGCGCGCCAGGCTTGGGTTCATCGCCAAAGGCCAGTAAGGCACAGGGGGTCAGCCCGGCAGTGGTTCGCTGCACCAACAGCGACAGGGTGGCGCCCTGCTGTTGCAGCGCTGCCGCGCGCGGCGCCAGTGGGCCCAGCGCCACACCCAGTTCGTCCATCCAGCGCAGGCTGCCGATCAGGTAGCTGGCCACGCCCACCTCGCCCTCGCTGCCGCGCCCGGGCACGGCGCGCACATTGTCCGGCACCTGCACGGCCAGCCCACGCGCCTGCGCGGCCCGCTCCACGGCGCGTGCCAGCGGGTGTTCGCTGCCGCTTTGCAAGCTGGCCACGACCGCCATCAGTGCCGGCTCGTCTTGCCCGTCGGCCACATCAAAGGCCAGCAGGCGGGGTTGACCCACGGTCAGGGTACCGGTCTTGTCAAAGGCCACCACATTCACCCGGTGCGCCAATTCGAGGGCCTGCGCGTCCTTGATCAGGATGCCGTGTTTGGCCGCCACCCCCGTGCCGGCCATGATGGCGGCCGGTGTGGCCAGTCCCAGCGCGCAGGGGCAGGCGATCACCAGCACCGCCACCGCATGGATCACGGCGGCCTCGGTCGGGGCACCGGTCCACAACCAGCCCAGCAGCGTGAGCAGCGCGATCGCCAGCACCACTGGCACGAACACCGCCGAGACCTGGTCCACCAGGCGCTGGATCGGCGCCTTCGCCGCCTGCGCATCCTCCACCAGGCGAATGATGTGGGCCAGCACCGTCTCGCCACCCACCGCGTCCACCTGCATCACGATGCGGCCCTCGCCGTTGATGGAACCGCCGGTCAGCCTGGCACCGGCATCTTTGGCCACGGGCAGCGGCTCACCGGTGAGCATGGATTCGTCGACTTGGGTGTGGCCTTCGAGCAGACTGCCGTCCACCGGCAGGCGCTCACCCGGGCGCACCACCAGGCGGTCGCCCACCAACACTTCAGCCACGGGCACATCCACCTCGCCTTCGACGCTCATCAGGTGCGCGACATCGGGTCGCAGCGCGTGCAGCGCGCGGATGGCGGCCGTGGTCTGGCGTTTGGCGCGCCCCTCCAGCCACTTGCCCAGCAGCACCAGTGTGACCACCACCGCCGAGGCCTCGAAATACAGGTGCGGCATGCCGCCATGCTCGGCGTGGCCGGCGAACAGCCAGAGCCAGACCGACAGCGCCCAGCCCGCGCTCGTGCCAATCGCCACCAACAAGTCCATGTTGCCGGTCAAGGCCTTGAGGGCATGCCAGCCCGCCTTGTAGAAACGCGCGCCCAAAATGAATTGCACCGGCGTGGCCAGTACAAACTGCAACCAGGGGGGCAGCATCCAATGCACGCCGACCAGATCGGCCAGCATCGGCAGCACCAGCGGCAGCGACAGCGCCAGGCCCACCGCCACCGGTGCAAAACCGGCCCAGGGCGACTCGTCGGCTTCTTGCGCCAGCGCGTCGGCCGCGCGTGGCTCGTAGCCGGCATCGCGCACGGCGCGCCGCAATCGAGCTTCGACCTGATCTCCGGGCGCAAAACGGATGCGCGCCGATTCGGTGGCGAGGTTGACCGTGGCTTCGGTCACTCCAGGCACTTTTTTCAGCGCTTTCTCCACGCGAGTGACGCAGGAGGCGCAAGTCATGCCGCCAATGCCCAGGTCAAGCGTAGCGGCAGGGGAGGAAGAAGGATTTGTCGTGTTCATGTATTCATTCTCAACCTTACCATGATGGTAGAGTCAAGTCCCTTGTCGTATCTGAGGCTGAATAAAGAAATCTCACCCATGACTTGACCTTCCCACCATGGCAGGGTTCAGGATATGCTTTCCTTCAATCTCTTTTACCCAAGGAAGAACACCATGAACCAGACCTTTACCGTGACCGGCATGCGCTGCGACCATTGCGAAAGATCCGTGACGCGCGCCCTGCAGCAGATCGACCCGCAGGCCGAGGTCAAGATCGACCGTAGCCAAAACCGGGTTGAAGTTCAGACCCAGCAGCCGCGCGAGGTGGTGGTCAAGGCCATCGCCGATGAAGGCTATGCCGTCGCTGTCTGAGGCCTGCACCATGCGCAGCGCACATTGGCCCGTCAACATCGGCACGGCCGCCGAACTCTCCAAGGTTTCAGCCAAGATGGTGCGCCATTACGAATCGCTGGGCCTGCTGCCGCGCGTAGCTCGCACCGACAGCGGCTACCGACAGTACAACGAGGCCGATGTGCATACCCTGCGCTTCATCAAGCGCGCACGCGATCTGGGCTTTGCCATGGCAGAGATCGGCGAGTTGGTGGCGCTGTGGCAAAACCGCCGCCGTGCCAGCGCCAACGTCAAGCGCATCGCACAAAAGCATGTGGATGAGCTGTCACAGCGCATCGAAGCCATGCTGGCGATGCAGCGCAGCTTGCTGCAACTGCTGCACCACTGCCACGGCGACGACCGGCCCGACTGTCCCATTCTGGACGATCTGGCCCGGCCGCCAGAAGATCCCTCAAAAACCCTGCCTCCGTGTTCAGCGGATACCGGACATTGCAGCGTTCCACGGTGAATCGGGGCATCTTGCCTGTCACACCAGTTGCAGGAAATACTTCGTGAGGCAGTAGCACCGTTTAGGGAAACGATCAGACCGCAACGGTCTTGAAATCTATTCAGCGTCCTTTTGCAGACTGCCTATTGGCGCTACGAGTCGCTAACGACTGCTATCGAGAGCGTCCCTAGCTGACGGCTCATGGCCGATAGCGCTGGTTTGCCACCCCACTCGTTTGCAGTCACCCGTACCGCTCGAGTGCGCTTTCCTGACTTGACGCAGCGCAATATGCTGGTGCCTCACAAGCGCATGCTCAGGGACCCTCAACTCGATGGGAGACCATCATGGAAACCTCAGGCACTACTGTTCATCATGAGCCGTGGAACAAGGACAAGATCGTCGGGCAAAAGGCTCCCTTCAAGGTGAAGGACATCTGGGCCCTGCGAGTACGTCTTCAGATGGAAGGTCGGGTCCGTGAGCTCGCACTCTTCAACCTCGGCATCGACAGTAAGCTTCGCGGATGTGACCTGGTTGCGCTCAAAGTGCGTGATGTGTCCCATGGTGATCAGGTGGCCACCAGAGCCATCGTCATGCAGCACAAGACCAAGCGCCCTGTGCAATTCGAGATCACGGCAGTCACCAGGGAGGCCTTGCAGGCTTGGATCAAGCAGGCGGCATTGAAATCCGATGACTACCTTTTCCCGAGCAGGCTCCACGATTCGCCCCACTTGGGAACTCGGCAGTACGCCCGGATACTTGGTCACTGGGTTGATCAACTGGGCCTTGACCGTGCCGAGTACGGGACACATTCGATGCGAAGGACAAAGGCGACGCTGATCTATCGACGCACCAAGAACCTCCGAGCCGTGCAACTTCTGCTCGGCCACTCCAAGCTGGAGTCGACCGTGAGGTACCTGGGTATCGAGGTCGACGACGCTCTTGAAATCTCCGAACAGACGGAAATCTGAGTTGGTCTTCGGAGGCGGCCTTGATTCCGGGACCGGGGAGGCCGCCTTCAATGGCAGCTATGTGGGGACCGTCAAGAGCGGGGCTATCGGCCATTAGCTGACGGTCACAGCACTTGCCGATAGCAGTAGCTCGTGGAGCAGATCGGCCAGAAGCAGAAAGTCATTAGCGCAAGAGCATGGACCAGTTCGTCGCTGATTACCGGAATCAGGGCTGGCGGCTACTCTGAACGCAAGGCCGTTGATTCCCGCTCAACGATGCGAAAACCGATGTCGTTAATCTTCTGAGGGACTTCTTTCCCGGCGCAGCGGCTCAGGATTAGTTCGGCTGCCATGCGGCCAATTCCCGCACCGTCCACATGCACTGTCGTGAGTGACGGCACCAAGTGGGCCGCAAAGTCGGCATCGCCGAAACCGCACAGTGCCAAGTCCTGCGGAACCCGCAAGCCACGCGCAAGCGCCTCGACCAGCACACCCTGGGCAAGTCCGTCTGAACTGCAGAAGATGGCCTCGATGCCCGGCTCTTTTTCCAGGATTTCGCTCAGCGCCCGTCGCCCGCTTGCCAGGTTGCTAGGGGCGGGAATCGTCACCGTGGGAACGTCGTGACCAAAAGTGGCCATGAATCCTTGGCGTCGCTGTTGGGCTCGCTCGTCATCACCCGTGGCTAAGGCCACATTCTTCCACCCGCGCGACAGGAAAAAACCAGCCACCGCATTGCCCACCTTGATGTGCGAAAAGCCAACAATCATGTCAATTGGATGCTCGCTAAGGTCCCAGGTCTCCACAACTGGAACACCAAGATTTTTCAGGAGTTCGCGAGCCTTGGGCGAGTGCACCTGACCGGCAACAACTACGCCGTCTGGTCTACGCCCCATCAAACTTGAAATTAGCTTTTCCTCGCGCGCATGGTCATAACCGGTCTGCCCAAGGATAAGTTGATATCCGCTCGTATCCAACGTTTCCGTCATGACCCGTACTGTGGGCAGGAACTGCGGCACGGAAATGATCGGAACTAAACCGACTACAGTCATGCTGCGACGCGACTTCAAGCCACCCGCTAGCATGTTGGGTATGTAGCCAGTAGCGATGACCGCTTGCTTGACCTTTTCGATTGCCGGTTTGGATACCTTCTCGGGTGTGCGCAAAGCACGCGAGGCACTACTGCCTCAACGAGCATTCCGCACGAGCCGTACCGGCAGTCGGTCATCGCGGTGAGATGGAGTTCGTGAATGAGATCGGTGAGGTTGAGGTCAGCAACTCACATAGGTTTCTTATCCCGCCGAATGGCATGCCGTGCAAGTCGCTCGTAGAGCGGGAGTTCAATCTTCGTTTCGACTTCACCTTGTCCACAGACCAGGCGGCTGAACTTAGGCTCCGATTGTCGGCTTGGCCGTTTCGCTCAAGCTGGCCGGCAGCGTGGCCCACGACGGCACCTATGTAGAGCAGTGCTCCGCGTACGCAGAGTGCTGATCGTCAAGCGATGGGGCAGCCAGACGTCACCCTGGGGCTGTAAGGTGCGCGGGCAGAGCGTGGGGTGCAGGCTAGCTGCGCGAAGGAATATTGCTGGGAAAGGGCTGCGAACGCAGACTGGAGTTCGGCCCAGCGTAGGCCGACTTCAAAAGGAGATCAGCATGAAGCTGACGGATCAAGAGTTGCGCAAGCTGCGCGACGCATACAACGTACAGAAGAAAACGCAACGGCGCCGGAAACCAGATCGGAACGGCCACCGAATCCAGGTCACGATGACCTTCGAGGAGTGGCTGCAGGTCTGGACGGAGAGCGGCAAGCTGCACTTGCGAGGGAATGGGCGCGGAAAGTTCTGCATGTCGCGCAAGAACGACCTGGGCGACTACGCGGTGGGGAACGTGGAGATCAAGGCCTGTGAGGAGAACAGCCGGGAGGCCAAGCTGGGGCGACAACCTTCAACTTGCACTCGAGACAGGATGAGCGCGAGCCGAGCTGGAGTGTCAAAAACCCAAGCTCACAAAGAAAGCATCTCGGAAGGGCACCTTGCGTTGCCGATAGTCAGGTGCCCGCACTGCTCTAAGCCCGGCAGGCAAGGAGGCGCAATGCGGAGACACCACTTTGATAGTTGCAAGTCACTGGCAGAGCCGATACGAGAGCCAGGAGCCATCTACACTTGACCTTCGCATCGATATCTAGGTCCAACTCGGAGGAGTCCCCCGTATTGATCGGCTGCCGTTCTTGCTATCGCATCGGGACTGTGCTGCGCTGGCTCTTGTCTACGATAACAAACTCTAGAAAAACGAGTTTTTCCGTTGCGCTCAAATTGCGGTGCGCATGAATCATCCCGGGCCGAACGTGGAGGCTGTCCCCCGGCTTCAGCGTGACGGGTTCCTTTCCCTCCTCCTGCCAAACGCCCGATCCTTCGAGCACATAGAACACCACATGGGAAGGGTGGTAGTGCTTCGGGTTTTGACCGCCCGGAGCATACGTCGTGTGAAGCACACGAAACTCCTTGCCCGGCATAGTTATGTCGTCGAAAACATGCCGTGCTACAGCAGTGATGCCGGCGCGCTCGCCTGTTGCCCCAGCTAAGGCCTGCGCATTGGAAATGGCCGGACCGACCAGCAGAGCGCAAAAGGTGCATACGAGTTTCTTCATGCTTCTTCCTTCAGTGTCATGAGGGGTGCAGTCTAGCATGCGGGGTATAGTTCAGGTATCGATAATGGGCGTTTAGATATCCACCGTGGGTTATACCGAATGAGCGTGAGTTTGATCGACAGAAGGGTGACGCTGCGCGAGCTGCGTCTTTTTCTCGCGGTAGCGCAGTCTGGAAGCATCTTGAAGGCCGCGAACGAGATCGGCCTCACACAGCCGGCACTTTCAAAGTCAATCGCCGAACTGGAGCGGACATTCGGCGTTCGATTGTTCGATCGGACGAATCGGGGCGTGACTACCACTCCTCAAGGCGAGGTTCTATTACGGCGGGCGACGGGAATGTTTGAGGAGCTGCGTCAAGCTGTAGACGAGTTGGGCGCGTTGGCAGATGCAAGCATTGGAGAGTTGCGGCTCGGGGGCACACCAAGCATGTGTGCTGGAATGCTGCCTCTGGCTCTCACCACCATCCTCAAAGAGCGGCCTAAATTCCGTTTCCATGTGGCAGAACTTGAGTCGGGAAAGCTCGGAAGCGAAGTACTTGCGAGATCGCTGGACATCGGCATAGGCCGCGAGCAATTGGGTGTTGAGAACAATGGCTTGACTTTCGACCGGTTGTTCGATGATCGATTGTTCATAGTCGCTGGAGCACTTCATCCACTCGCAAGTCGAAGAACGACGACATTGGAGGAAGCCGCCCGCCAACAATGGGTGCTTCCAGTGACAGACGGCGGGGTAACAGCACAGTTGGCAACTGAGCTGCGCAAGCACGGGTTGGAGCTGCCACACTCCGTCGTCACGTCTATGTCAATGCTCGTCCGATATGAGCTGATTGCGACAAACGGGTTTCTCACAGCCATGTACGGCTCGGTGCTTCGCTTCGGGAAAGTGCCGAGATTCCTGCGGGTTCTACCGATAGATCTGCCCATCGGCATGCCAATTGGATTGCTTCGGCTAAGAAACCGCACGCTAGCGCCAAGTGCGGAGTTGTTCGCCATGGTCACTCGGGGCATCGTCCGACCCATGCACTCGTTAAGCGCAAAGCAGCTACGCCGCGAGATGCAAGCAAATTCGTGACCCTGCACTCCGCAGCGTCTACAACCGCAATCCCGGGCTTAGCTGCAGTCTTGTCAAACCTCCGTCGCCACCAGCCGCTGCAATGATCATGCAGTTTCTGCTTCTGAGCGCGGACACGCGCACCGTCTGCACGCTGCGCAATACTCTGGCGAAGTCGCTTGCCCCGACGCTTCCACCGACTGCGGACTTAGCTGATGTACTGAATGGGTCCAAGACCCATTCAGTACCCCTTTCGACGCACGCTGCTGCACACCACCTGCACGCTGCGCAACACGCTGGCCTAAGCCGCTTGGGCCGACGCTTTCGCTGACTTCTGACTTAGCTGATGTACTGAATGGGTCCAAGTCCCATTCGGTACATCTTTTGACCTATACTGACGCACATCGGCCGGTGCAAGAGGCTATCAAACTGGCGTAAGGGGGCGCGCTACATACCGGCACGATGGACCCAGTAAGAACGTCTCTTCGCGAAGCCTTGCCGCATCACCCATCTGCCGCCCTCCACCATCCACAAGCCCTCTCGATGCAACTCGCAGTAAGTCGGCCTGCACGAGCGCCATCGGACTAATGCGATTACGAGAGCATCGTCTGACCTCTCGTGTTGGGCACTCGGCTCGTCCTCCATGCAGCCTTCGTACGTCCAGCGAAAGATCTCCAATTCGGCTGGACTGCAGGGATTGAAAGTTCGATCGGGCAACAACGCCGCAGCACCGATTACCTCCGCCTGGTGCGGACCCCAAGACTCCTCAGGAGGTCTCCTCCAAAGGGAGCGGCCGAACTTGTTGGTTGCAATCGGAACCTCGTATTCCAAGCGATCGTTCCAAAGCTCCACGCATGACGGCGCCTTCGACGCAACCGTTTCGACCAGCGCCGCGCCTACGTCCATCTCAATCCCGAGTTCCAGCAATGCCGTCAGTACAACATCTGCCAGATCAAAGACGCTGCCGCCCTGAAGCTCAAGCCCTCGCTGAAGGCCGGCGAACACGGCCGCAGCAGAAGCTGCAGAGTTCTTAGCGGACAGGTTTGTTTCTCCGGGTCTGGGGCTGCGGTTAGGGTCATCAGACATAGCGCTGAGCATTCCGACCGGTGTTTGGGGTGCCCAAGTAGGGTAGGCACGAGTTCGAGTGCTTACCGGCACAAGCACTTGCATTGTGTCGCGCTGGTCCATCTGCGCTGCGCAACCCCCTGGCGGAAGCCGTCTTCGCTGCTGCACACCATCAGCACGCCGCGTAACACGCTGGCCAAAGCCGCTTGGGCTGACGCTTCCGCCACGCTCAGACTTAGCTGATGTACTGCAGCGCGGCAGCGATGGATTCGATCAGGTCGGCTTGCGTGATGTTCGTGCTCATGGGGCTTCCAGGGGGCTTGAGAAGGTGTGCGCCGCTTCAAAGACGCGCAGGTCTTTGCTAGGGTGAACCGACCCGTATTTTGACAGCGAACTCTTCGGGAGCCTGACATGGCCGATCACCCGCCCGACGGCGGTACCACCCGGCTGGAGCGCGACAGCTTCGGCGACATCCGCGTGCCGGCGGCGCGCCTGTGGGGGGCGCAGACCCAGCGTTCCCTGCAGCATTTCGATATTTCGACCGAATGCCTGCCCGATGAGCTCATCCATGCCCTGGTGCTGGTCAAGCGGGCGGCGCGGCTCGGGCCGTGCTGTTTGGCTTGATGGCCGAGGGGGCGAGAGAGATTCGCCTGATCAACCGTACCCGCGCCAAGGCCGAGGCACTGGCCGAGGACATGGGGGGTGTCGTCCAGGTGCTGGATTGGGAACAGCGAGAAGCCGCGCTTGAAGGCTGCGCCCTGCTGGTCAACACCACCAACCAGGGCATGTACGGCCAGCCGCCGCTGGACATCCGGCTGGACGCGCTGCCCCTGTCGGCCATGGTGTCCGACCTGATCTATATCCCGCTGGAAACGCCCCTGCTGGAGGCGGCGCGTCTGCGCGGTCACCAGACGGTCAACGGTCTTGGCATGTTGCTCAACCAGGCGGTGCCAGCGTTTGAGGCCTGGTTTGGCGTCAAACCGGAAATTACCGGCGAACTTCGTCAGGCTATTTTGGCCACATTTCAATGATGGGTGTTCTGACCGAACCCAAGATCGACGCGCACTGCCATGTGCTCGATCCGGCCAAGTTCCCGTATAACCCGGACGTGGCTTACCACCCCGCTGGACAGGAAATGGGCAAGGCGGAGTACTTCCTGCAGCTCATGGCGTGTTACGAGGTCAAGCACGCCCTGCTGGTGGGGCCCAACTCGGGCTATGCCACCGACAACCGCTGCCTGCTGCATGCCCTGCAGATCGGGCAAGGCGCATTTAAGGGCATTGCGGTGGTGCCCAACGACTGCCCGCTTGAAACCCTGCAGGTGCTCAAAGCCCAGGGTGTGATTGGCCTGGCGTTCAATGCGGCACTGATGGGGTTTGATTTTTATGCCGGCATAGAGCCCTTGCTGCGGCGCTTGCGCCAGCTGGACATGTGGGCGCAGTTCCAGGTCGACAAAGACCTGTTGCCTCGATTTCTGCCCATGCTCTCGCGGGTGGATGTGAAAGTCATGGTGGACCATTGCGGCCGCCCGCACCTGCCCGATGGGGTGTCACAGGCCGGATTTCAGGCCTTGCTGGCGCTGGGTCGCGAGCAGCGGGCGGTGGTCAAGCTCTCGGGCTTCGCCAAGTTTTCTGAAGCGGGTTACCCGTTTGCGGACGTGCGACCGTATGTGCAGGCGCTGGTGCGCGATTTCGGACTGAAGCAGTGCGTCTGGGCATCGGACTGGCCTTACCTGAAGGCGCCGTACCGCCTCGATTACGGCCCCATGCTGCGCACGTATGAATCGATGTTCACCCCCCAGGAGCGCCGGCAGCTGATGTGGTTGTCGCCGAATCAACATTTTGGATTCTGAACGTACCTTTTGAATTCGAGTGGCGGCTTTGGGTCGATTGCGCCAGTTCAGCCGCATGAAAGCGGTCTTTCATGCAATGCTTTCCGGCATTGAACAATTAGTGTCCGGTCTCAGTGGTAGAGCAGCCATAGGCGTCACCATTTGCTGGATGTCCGGTATTGGTCGGGGCAGTCGTATCGATAGCCTAAGCCGAGTGTCCCAGATCAGCCTGCACCTGACTACCTGTTCGATCAAGCAGATGACCGCTCTTGGCCGTTTGCAGTCAAATCAAGCTGAGCAAATCACACAAAGGCAAGCATCTTTTTTTGCTCTTCCCAGTCGCGTGGCAGGGACTCATGCCTCCCACGGATCGTCTGCAGATTCAGATGCCGAGGCTGGGAACCATCCAGAATGGCCTCAATGATCTCGGGAGCCAAATTCGCCATGCGCAAGACCTCCGCAACCCAACCTGGCTCCAGCTTGAATGCACGAGCCAAATCTGTCGCCGTGGCGTACTTGCCCTCATCAAGCAAGCGTTGCCAATAAAACGCCTTGCCCAGCGTTTTGATCATCGGAATGTCCATCCCGCCCGACATGACGTTCGCACTGGAGCCCGACGGTGGGGTCAAGAGCTTGCGGTTTTGTTTGCGACGGATCGTCAGCGGGACCATCGTCACACGTTGCGTGCCGTCCATGATTTGCCGCGCAGCCCCACCCACTTCAATACGCACATTGCGCAACCTTGGGCTGCCTTGATATGCCTCGCTCGTCATGCCATCACCTCCTCTGCATACTCTTTGGCTTCTTCCACGTAGGGGTGCGCCACGATGCTTGGGTCGAGTCCGATCCAGCCATCCTCGCGCCAGTGGATGTCTAGACAGCCATCCTTGAAGTCCACGCGCTCAATGAGCAACTGTGCAATGCGCTGTTGCTCCGCCGGGAACAACTGCTTCCAGACATCGGCAATTCGCCTCATCGACACCACCACCTGGTCCTCTTGAAGATCTGCTCCGGCACTGTGCTGCAGACATGAGCGCCACACACCAATCAATGCCTCCGGCTCCATCAGCGCCAGCTCGATTTCATTCAAAACCGCAGCCTCGATTTCAGCTGCCGGGAGCGCACCGATGCTTTTCCCATTTCCATCCTGCGTTGCACCTGCGCTGCGTCGTTTTTCTAAGTACGGCACGTAGTACCGATACATACGGCCATTCTTTTTCTTGGTGTAGTGATGAATCATGCGCTGCCCATCGGGTGCAAACAACAAGCCGCCCAACAGCGCTGGGTACTCGTCCCTGCGCTCTCTGGGGCCTTGCTTTCGCTTGTTGACGAACGCTTGCACGCCATCCCACAACTCCTGCGAAATGATGCTGGCGTGCTGCGCCGGGAAGTACTCGCCCTTGTGACTGATCTCACCAAGGTACAAGCGATTGCGAAGCAGACAAAACAGGTACTGCTGATCAATGGGACGGCCCGCACGGTGCTGGCCGGATTGTGTGACCCAGGACTTGGTACTGTGACCTTCGATATCCAACTCACGTACCAGGCGTGCTGCCGAACCGTGCTCTGCGTACCGACGGAAGATGTCTTGCACCAGACTGGCCTCTCGCTCGTTGACCAGCAGTTTTCGATCAACCACGTCATAGCCCAGCGGAGGCGTACCACCCATCCACATTCCCTTGGCCTTGCTGGCTGCGATCTTGTCCCGGATACGTTCGCCCGTGACTTCACGTTCAAACTGTGCAAAGGACAGCAAGATGTTGAGCGTCAGCCGCCCCATCGATGTGGTCGTGTTGAACTGCTGGGTGACCGAGACAAACGAGACGTTGTTGCGATCAAACACCTCCACCAGCTTGGCAAAGTCAGGCAGGCTGCGTGTGAGTCGGTCAATCTTGTAGACCACAACCACATCAATTTTTCTGGCCTCAATGTCTGCCATCAGGCGCTTGAGTCCAGGACGATCAATATTGCCGCCGGAGAATCCGCCGTCGTCATAGGTGTCATCCAGCGCCAGCCAACCTTCATGGCGTTGGCTGCTCACAAATGCGAGACCAGCATCGCGTTGTGCTTCCAGGCTGTTGTACTCCTGGTCCAAGCCTTCATCGGTCGACTTGCGCGTGTAGATCGCGCAGCGCTTTTTGGGGATGAACGAGGGCGTGCTTGCCACTGCTGTGCGAGAGGCTCTCATGCGGCCTCCTTCTTGGTGGACTTCAATCCAAAAAAGGCAGGTCCCGACCATGGGCAGCCAGCGATCAGCCGGGCGATCGCCGACAGGCTCTTGAACCGCTGGCCACGGTATTCGAAATCGCGCACACCGCGCACGACCACCTTGTGTTCTTGGTCGTCAAAGAAGCGGCTGAGCATGGTGCCCGGCAGCAGGCGATCCGCATCACCTTGCAAGCGCTTGGGAAGCACCCCTGTTTCGCCGATTTCCTCCAGCTTCCTACGCGTCGTCGGCTTGAGAGAGCCGAAGGCCTTTTCCTGAATCTTGTAGGCTAGTCGGGACTCCAACCAGGTGCGATGGTGGTGCTGTGGGCGTTCATCAAAATGCGCGTCCCACATGGCCCAGATGTTCTGCATGGGCAGGTGCGGAAGCTGCGCGACTTGCGCCGCGATGGATACCGTTTTTGATTGTTGTACGTGTGTCGTCATGTGCAAACTCCTTCTTAGTTATCGGTGTTTGCATTCACGCTCTTCTGGCCAGCGAAGCCAAGTGAAACCTTCCTACTGTCGCGAATAGGTGAAGGTTTCTGCGCAGATGATTCAGCTTCGCGCAGTCGCAGCAGAGCTACTGCGATTAGATCGACGACTTCTTGTTGCGGATGTCGAGGGCCAGCGCCAGCCCTGAAATTAGAGATTTGTTCGTTGTTGTGCATGGTCAGCGTTCCAGTAGAAAACGCTTCTCATGCTATGGGTCAAGGTCACTTCGCGTAACGTGTTTGGACCAACATGCTCGTAGATGCGCAAAGTACGCCTATTGCACTCGCTCAAAGTCACGGCCACCAGGACACACCCTGTTCAGAACTCAAGCCGCCAACACAAGTAACTCTGAACTCAACAGCAATTCGTCGGCGAACCTGCGCAGCATTCGAAAATGATTGTCTTCCATCGGTATAGTTGTGGTCTGGTCATCCGCGTTAGTTTGCGTCTTCGTCCAAAGGCTGTTTGAAGGGCTTGCAGCTTTTCGTCAGGCTCATCCACATGAGCGCCACCGTCTTTGTTGGCAGCTGACAGAACGACATCTTTCCGGGTGTACATGACTTTGTCGCGAATAAAGACGGGCTGCGCCCACCATTCGACGCAACTGATCGTTGGCATCCCGTGTGGCACGGGAGAGTACTCAATGGAGCTGCCGATCACCATGCCAGCCAGGCACTCTCCAAAATCAAGTTCAGCAAGCAGATCCTCTGGAATTTCTTTGGCCGTGGTGATCAGCTTTAAAGATTCCTTCCGACCCATCTGATTCAGCAACGAATTGCTGAATTTCGTGTCGTGGAGCAAGACACGGCGGTCTCAATTCTGAAGTGCAACACCTGAACCTCAGGTAACTTGCACAGATGACTTCACGATACACGCACTTGCAGCAACAAGAGCGCCTCACGCTGGCCTCGCTTGTCCAACAAGGTTTCAGCC
>Ga0222714_10000969_pt1 | contig 32478 bp, 49 predicted proteins | sample C33_3DmetaG_FD_165048 | JGI IMG/M metagenome (GOLD analysis project Ga0222714, IMG submission 165048) | Estuarine water microbial communities from San Francisco Bay, California, United States - C33_3D | ecosystem: Environmental > Aquatic > Marine > Unclassified | place: USA: California... | reverse complement strand
CTCTGCGATTACCCGTTTGCTTTTTCGTAAAAGGGACCCAATCCCTTGGGGCGCAATGGATCTCAGCGTTTAATCGTTGAGTTAACAGGCGAACAAATCAAACTGACGCGCAGCTTGCTTGCTCTTATTGAGAATGAATTGAATGTTTTGCCAGCGCCATGGCTCATAGAAGGTCTGCTTGACATACCAAGACAGCGCATCACTGCTGCGCTTAGAGCTGTTGCATTGATGGCAGGCGGGGACAATGTTGCCCAGATGGTGCTCGCCACCCTTGCTGATTGGCACAACATGCTCGACTTGAAGATCCCCGCCACATCCGCAGTAGGCGCAGGTGTGGCTGAACTCCCCCCACCTATGCCATAGCTCTTGAGCAGATAAGTGAACAGGGCTGCCCCCCCGTTGTGCAACCTTGCGTGCTTTGCTCTTTGCTCGGTGATATAGGCGATAGCTCGGATCAGTCAAAAACCGCCAACGTGCATTGCATCTGGCACGCTCACGCACATAGTTCAAGCGATCGCTTGGATGCTCTAGCCAATGCTTTTGCTGTTGCTCATAGATCAACTGCTTAACAGAAGGCAAGCGACCAGCACGCTTGATTGCAGCGCGCATGTCTCTTGTCTCTTTGTCTGCCAATGGCGTATATGGAAGGCCATGCTTTGAACGCGATGGCCTGCCCTCTCTTTTGCGTTTCTCAGCAACAGCAGCTGCGCGCCGTCGATTGTATTCAGGATCTTGCCTTAAGCGCTGCTGGTGTTCATAGGAATCAATGCGCGAGCAAATACAGCAGGTCTTGTGCTTGCGCCATCGCAAGGTCAACCCATCAGCGTGTATGTGATTGCGCTTGCAAGGCACGCCAAGCTTGAACAGCGCAGCATCAAACGGCTGGCCAGGGGCTGGGAGTTCGTAAGCTTTGGGCATTGCCTACATGGGGTAGGTGATCACGGCTCAGGGGGTTGCCGCCCCGCTGAGCCACAACATTAGCGAGCAGTTGCCAAAGCCTGCTCAAGAGCTGCCTGCAGGTATGTGCTGAATCTGCGGCTTTGAACTGTCCAAGCTGTCTGCTGCAGCGGGAAACCAGCCCTGTAATACGCGCGTGGTTGAGCCACAAACAAAGGCTTCAAGGTGCCTGCCTTGGTTCGTTCATAAATGCCAGTCGGTCGGTTGCCGCCCAGAGGCTTGCCGACAAAGACCGAACCAGCGCCAGACGCTTTTTGCGCGTTGATGATTTTGCCAATGGTTCCGCGTGTGACGTTGCCTGCGCCATTGCGCTTCACAAAGGTCGGTATGAGCGCTTGCGTTCTTTGATTGCCTAAGCCAAGCAGCTTGGCTTCATAGCCCTTGTAGGTACGGGCCCCGCCTTGGATGTGCGCCTTGAGGTATTTGACCCGTCGCTCTTCGGCGTAGATGGTGACCTGCAGGTCTGCGCGCTTTGCGTAGGTCTGACGCCAAGCGTTCTGTACGAACTTGGTCGGCTGGTCAAAGTAGCCCCTAGAAGCCCCTGCAAGGGCACTGCGGATGTTTTGGCTCTTGGACTGCGGAATCTTGCTTGAGCCGCCTGCTAGGGCGTTCAGGGCCAGGCTGGTGGCAAAGGGCAGCTGCTTTGCGATGGCCTTGCTGCGCCTTGAGAGGGCTACCAGCCCTTTCTGATCAATTGTCAGGTCGATTGCCATGCCCCAAGGGTAAGGGCGTCAGCCCAAGCTCGTGCCCAACCCAACCCAACCCGACCCCCCCCCTAACACTTAGGTATTTAGCCCCCTATACCCCCCTCTCTCTCTCTTTATTTATATTCTTTCTAAGAGGTTAGGAGGTAAGGAGATAGGGAGAAGGCAATAGGGGCCGTGGATCTCAGCTCCCAACCTGGTCAGGCAAGGTTGGGCAGACGCCACGCATACTGGCGCCTACCGTTTTGACAGTCTCGATACTTGACCCATCCGAGATCCTTGAGAATGGATGCGACCTGCATCTGATCTCCCTTGGTTTGGCGCTCCAGAGGCTTCTCAATTGCGTTGGTCAAAATCTCCTCTGATGTCAAAGCTGAGACCGATCTGCGATTTGTGAGATAGGTCTCAATGGCGGATTGCCACGGGTTGGAAACCAGGTAGGTCTCGTTCTCCACCTCCACCTGGCGCGCAAGCTCACGGGGCAGGTGGTTGGCCTCTCCGGCGCGATATGCGGCCACTGCTGCGGACCAGATGGCATCACGCTCAAGCAGCAGGCCATCGACGGGGATATGGGGCGCCACGGTGACGGGTATGACCCAGAAGCGCCGGTTGCCGGTGTCGTCCACCAGGAACCCGCTGTCGCGGTTGGTAGAGCCGACGATGATGCAGCGCCTTGGAAAGTCCTCAGCGGCCTTGCCGTAGGGCACGCGGAATTTGTCGGTCTGCTGGGACAGGAACGCCTTGACCTGGCCAGCGTGACGGCGGCCGGTGATGTGGTCGAGTTCAGCCCACTCCATGACCCAGCTGGAATGGAGCACCATCAGGTCGTCCTTGCTGTTGATGTCGCGGAGGGCATCTGAGAAGAACGCGCCGCCGAGGTTGCGCCAGAAGGTGGATTTGCCGCAGCCTTGGGGTCCCATGAGCACACAGGCGCTGTCGTGCTTGCTGCCGGGGTCGTAGACGCGCCGTACAGCGGCGATCAGGGTGCAGCGCAGCATGGCGTCGTAAAGGCTCCCTGGAGCGTCTCCTGGGCGCAGGTAGGCGCTTGCTAGGTGGTCGATAGGTGCAGGGGCCACCTCATCTGCTACGCGGTCCAGGTATTCGCGCACGGGGTCATAAGGGTTTTTGCGCGCGACGTACACCATGGAGTCAGCGGCAAGTTCCTTGGCAACCTTGACGCCCATCTGGGCAAATTCCAGGTAGCGGTGCTCGATATCAGTGATGGGTTTTTCGTCGAGTTCTACTTTCTGGGTGTAGGTGTTGAAGCGCAGGCGCTCCGACATTTGCTGTTGGATGAGTTGGATCAGCTCATCGGTTTCAAGCTTGATGGCTTTAGATCCAGCGCCAATCGTTTGCGCCTTTGGGTTGTTTGTACCAAGGGCAGATTTGATGGCTTTGATGGCTTGATCACGCGGGGAGATTCCACCAGCCAAGTGGTAGAGAGTGCCAAGGCCAACGCCACCGGAATCAGACTTAAAGGATTTCCATTTGGTCTCACATTCGCCGGCCTTGTATTTGCCGGATGCAGCGGACCATTGACACCAGTCGGCCAAGAGAGAATCGTCACCGACGCTATGGAGTGCCATGCCGACCTTGACCCATTCGTCGTAGTCATCAGCGATCGAGCTGGGGATATTGCTGAGGTAGGTGCGAGCGCGTTCGGCGTCTTCGATTGGATTGGCCGCGGCCAAGAGAGGTGGCGTTTCGATTGGGCGCTGCATCTGCTGCAGCAGCACTGATGGAGCCTCAGCTAGAGGCAGGTCATCAGGCGAGCGATCCTTGAGCCAGCGATAGGCGCCAGTCATGGGGTGTTTGCCGATGACGACGGACTGGCAGCCGGTCCAGCGGAGTTCGAGTTGTTCGCCTTTGATGCTGGACTTGAGCTTGGTCGTCTTGATCTGATCCCAGAAGGGTTCAGGGACGCGGTAGATGATTTGGAGACGGCCATCACGGCCGGAGGTTACGGCCCAGGATTTGGGCAGGTCGCGCAGGGATGTGCCGATGGATTCGAGCACCTCAGAGGCGCCGAGGCCATCGTGATCAACGAACAGGAGACCGCCAGAGGGTGGGCCAGCTAGGACGCCAACAGCTACGGCACGGCCTGCTGATAGTTCGGCTTCAACTTGGCGCTTTGTGAGCGGATGTTTCTGCCATTCAGGCTGATAGGGGCGTTTGTCGTTACCGACAGCAACTAGCGCCCAAGAATCAGGAATGGCGCAGAGCTGATCGACGATGGGGGACATTGGACGGCGGATGGTAGCCGTCAGAGTGTGGCGCAGGGTTAGGAGGTTGGGAAGAAAATCAGGAGGAGTCTCAAGAATCCAATAGGTTTTGAGCGTCTCGCACTGAGCGAGCGATCCCTGCGATGCCTCCGAGAGAGCGGACCATATGGAGCCAGTTCTGCTGCTCGGCAGTTGGGCGGCCTTTCGGGGTCTTGACTTCGATTGAAGTGAAGACGGCTACCTGTTGACCCACCATCTCGGGCGTGATCGTGACGGTGCGCAGGCCGATGAGATCAGCGGAACCACGGGCGAGGCCGAACTGCACGGGCCGGCCGGTGCGCGGATCTGGAAGTGTGCCTGTGTTGTTGCGGAACAGGCGCAGGTCCGAACGTGTGCCTAGTGCTAGGCGTATCTGCTGCTGGATTGTGGTCTCATCGTTTGCCACCCCTGCAGGGTAAAGGGTGACGCCGGGGTATGGATCGCGCCACTACGCGCCCTGTATTTACGGCTCGGCCGCTGTTGTATTGCAGGCTCCCCGGCGAGAGATCAGACAACCGCCACCAAGCGAGTCTTGGCCATGCGCTTTTGCCAGCCGTCGTCAAACTCAACAATGACTTGAGCCTTGGTTTCGCGAACGATGCGAGCCACGGCGTGCTTGTAACCGAAGTTCCAAATGGTCACGTCGCCGGGCTGAAGTTCACCAGCGGGCTTGCCTGCAACGCGGCCGACGGACTGGATCTGAACGAAGTTGGTCATTTGTCTGTGAGTGGTGGGGTCTCCCCCTGACTTCTCAAATATACCACATCCACCTACTACCTGCCACTTCTTGCCGCAAACACCTTGTATGCCCAGCCTGGCGAGTAACCGCGCTCTTTGGCCAGCGCCAGCAGCTGCTGCAGTGAGCGCGCCTTGCCCTGTTCGCGGCGGTGGCTGGTCCGCTGCTGTACGGATTCGCGGCGCAGTTCTTGCAGCTCACCATCGACCTGGGCCATGCCGCGCTTGGCCTTAGGTGCGCAGTCAGTGCCACAGACGGGGCATAGCGGCTGGGGCTTAAACGCTGCATAACAGCTGGGGCATGTGCGCACGGTGGGCGCTGCTGAGGTGGCCCGGTTACGGCGCAGGCCATCAGCTAGGGACCATGCGCGGGCATCGTCTGGGAATCCGTGGCGCATGACGTTGCCGACGTGATCAAGGATCAGCGCCTTGCTGTCGTCGGGCTTGGGTCTGAGTACGCGGCCAACTTGCTGCAGATAGAGCGATTCGGATTTTGTGGGCCGCAGCAAGATCGCGACCGATGCGCCTGGGCAATCGAAACCCTCAGAAACCACGTCAACGGTGACCAGCACCTGCAGGCGGCCACGGGCCAGGTCGGCCACCAGCTGGTCGCGTTCTTCTGGCTTGTTTGTGCCAAGCAGTGTGGCGGCGTTGATGCCTGCGGCTTGGAATTGAGCGGCGACTGATGCGGCGTGCTTGGTATTGCAGCAGAAGGCGATAGCGGGCTGGCCTACTGCGAGCCGTTGATAGTGGGCCACGGCGTCGCCAGTGACCGTGGGCCGATCCATGGCGTCGGCGGCCTCATCGGTGGCGTAATCACCTGCGCGAGTGTGAAGCTTGCCGAGGTCTGCGATTACGGGCGGGGCATAGATCCGAGCCTCAGCCAGGAAACCCTGGCAGGTCAGATCAGCGACCGATGGACCTAGGACCAGTGCGTCAAAGGCATTGCCAAGGCCGCGGCCGTCTAGGCGGCATGGCGTGGCTGATACGCCGAGCCGGTAGGCGCTGGGCCAATGGCTGAGCACGCGGTCCCAGGATCCGGCTACAGCGTGATGGGCCTCATCGATGATGATCAGCGCCGGCTGCCAGTCGATGCGCGACAAGCGGCGCACGAGGGTTTGGACTGAGGCGATTTGGACCTGATCGCTGGTGAAGGGCAAGCCTGCTGCAATGGTTCCGTGCTGCAGACCTACGTTGCGGAGCTTGGCGGATGCTTGGCGCAGCAGCTCACGGCGATGGACCAAGATCAGGACGTTCAGGCCCTTGGCTGCTGTCGCTTGGGCAATGGCGGTAAAGATGATTGTTTTGCCGCCGCCGGTCGGTAGGCATAGGAGAGGTGAACGGCTACCTGATCGATAGGCATGGCGTAGGTCACCGATTGCGCGGTTCTGATATGGCCGCAGCTGCACAGGGTTGCATTGCATGGCAACAGGCTATAGCCTGCCGCAAGTTGCCACAAGTCATGGACAACGCGCAATATCACGCGCATCCGGCGATCAGCAAAAGCCACCTCGACAAAATCGCCCGCAGTCCGCTGCATTACTGGGCGCGGTATGTGGACCCAAAACGGGTGGCGCCAGAACCGACCCCATCCATGCGGCTTGGCAGTGCGTTCCACACGCACACGCTTGAGCTGAGCAAATGGGATGACGAGTGGGCCGTTGCACCGGCTGGCATTGATCGGCGCACTAAGGCCGGCAAGGAAGCCTGGGCGCAGTTCCAAGTGATCGCACAAGGCAAGCAGGTGCTCACTGCCGAGGAAGGCGAAAAAGTCCAGCACATGGGCCGATCTGTGTGGAAGCACCCAGCGGCGGCAATGCTGCTGGCGATGAACGGCGAGCCTGAAACCACCCACATGTGGCGCGATGCTGCGACCGGGTTGCAGTGCAAATGCAGGCCGGACTGGCTCAGCGACGATGGCAAGATCGCCGTTGATCTAAAGAGCACGCGCGACGCCAGCCCGCGTGGTTTCCGGCAAAGCGTGATGACCTATCGCTACGGCGTGCAGGCGGCTTGGTATCTGCACGGAATTGAACAGGCCACGGGCATCCGGCCTGAAGCGTTCATCTTTATAGCCGTTGAGACTGAGGCGCCCTATGGCGTCGGGGTCTACGCCGCAGATGAAGAGCTGATCGAACACGGTTGGCGACTATGCCAGCGCGATCTGCAGAGGATCGCCGATTGCCGCGAGGCCGACAAATGGCCCAGCTATAGCGACGCCATCGAAACGCTCACCCTGCCCGACTGGGCAAAGAAGGGTGGGGCGGCACCTGAAATCACTGAAATCCAGGAGTTCTAAAGATGGAAGAAAACTCAGCCTTGGCCAAAAGCAATGCAAGCGTGCCTGATGTATGGCGAGGAATCGACAGCATCATTGCGTTAGAGCACATCCAGCGAATAGCCAAGGTCTATTGCTCTGCAAGTCATGTGCCCCGCGAATATCAGGGCCAAGCCGGATTTGGCAATGCAATCATCGCCTGCAGTAGGGCGTTACGCCTTGGCGTAGATGCATCTGATTTGATGCAGAACAGCTATTTCATTCAAGGGCGCCTGGTCTTATCTACGCCGTTCATGATTGGCATCATCAACAGCTGTGGACGCTTTAGCCCTCTGAGATTTGTATTGACTGGCGAAGGCGACAGCATGGCTTGTTATGCCATAGCCAAGGATCTGTCAGACGGCGAACCTTTAAAAGGGCCAACCATCACAATGGCAATGGCCAAGGCTGAAGGATGGTTGACAAAGGGCGGCAGCAAGTGGCGCACAATGCCTGAGCAAATGATCAGGTTCAGGGCGGCATCGTTTTGGAGCCGTCTCTACGCCAGCGACATTTTGCTGGGTATGCACACCCAGGAGGAAGCGATTGACATTGAGGAGGTCACCGTTTCAGCAGTGTCTGATCTAAACGCCAAGGTGGCGGAACAACCCAAGCCGGAGCCGGTTGAGGATGACGAACTCTTCTGAGTATTTGACAGCAACTCAGCTGGCCAAGCGTTGGGGGTTACACCCTGACACGCTGATGCGTTGGCGCAAGGCTGAGAAGGGGCCGGCGTATTTCAAGACGCCCGGCGTTGTGCTCTACCCACTGGCCGAGGTGGAGCAATACGAAAAGGCCAACACCATCACCCACAACGAACCATGAGCTTCAAGCTGAACCTGAGCATCTTCAAGAGCACAAAACCCGACAGCAAAATTGACTTTTCGGGGATGATGAATATCAAGGTGGAAGAGCTGGACGCGCTCTGCCGCTTTGTGATGAGCCAAGCGCCGGACCAATACGGTGCGGTGCAGGTGCCAATCAGCGGCTGGAAGAAACAGGCCAAGTCGGGACTGAACTACATCAGCGCAGTGGGCCAACCTCCGCGCGACTGGGTGGATCCTGGTGATGCTGCCCAGAGCTTGGCAAAGGCCACCGATGGGGTGGTTGTTGAGATGGATGGGGATCTCTTCTGATCACATCAGCTGGCACTCAAGCCGAGCAATTTCATTGACGGCCTGTTGAAGCAGTTGCTGCTGGTAGCAGCACTGTTTCAGCAGAGCCGCGGCCATCACGCCCGCGTCTTCGCTTTCGAGCAATGACCGGGCTTGTTTTTCGATCTCGAATTTTTGTTCGGTGGATATGTCCACCGCCATCCAGTCCCCGAAATTCATGGTATGAGCGCGGACAACTCCTACGCTACCGACATTGCGACAGTCTGTAGCGATGTGCGGGTAGACGTTGCAGGTTGCGGGTAGGTGCGGCATCATTTGCACGTCTACCACCTGCGCCATGTCCGCCAAACTCGGGAACCTGCTCTGCTTTGTCATCGCTGCCAGCGCCTTCGCGATGATCGGCCTTGACGCCACCGCCCATCACGGCTCGACCCATTCAGGAACTCAGGAGTATGTGCGGCATGACTGAGAAGTCCTATTACTTCTATATAGAGAGCGCAGCGGTGCGCGAGTGCATCCGGGCTGAGAATTTCCAGCAAGCCAAGGCTGAGGCGTTCGATGGCTGGATTCAGTATTGGGACGAAATCCGCTGGCTGAACCCCGACAAAGACAACCACCTAATCACTAATGGCTGATATCAAGGGCGCATTGCTCCAATGGGCAGAAGAGGCCCAAGGCGTTTATGGGGAAGGCGTCAGCCGGCCAAAGGCTGGCAGCCGAACCAAGGAATATCGGCTGATCGTCTACCCCAAAGGCGCTAAACCGCTCACATGGATCACGCGCGCCGAAAGCAAGGCCGCGGCCATCAAATACGCCAAAAACCGTTGGCCATCCTGTGAGGTTGAAGTGGCATGACCGATCCCGCCCGCGCCAGGCTTTACAGACTGCTGGAAGGCAGCAACACTTTCAGGGCTGGCCAGCAACGTGAACGCGACCGCCTGCGCTTGCTGATTGACGTGCGTGTGGACCAACTACGCGGCACACATGGCATCCGCAACCGTGAGCAGCTTTGCGCTGAACTGCACCGTCTCAAAAATCTGATCGAACCATGACCGAGCAACAGCTGGACCAACAACGCGCCGATTTCATGGAGTCGCTTTATCGGCGTAGCGGCCGCGATGATCTGCCCGTTGGCGATGCACGCCGCAAGACTTACACCGGCCTGTGGGATGAGTTTTGCGCCGACATTGCGGCCAACTTCCGCGACACGGACTACGCCGAGCTCCACGCCAAGGTCTGCATGGCGATGGATGAGTGCCAATCGGTGTTCACCCATAAGCAAGCCCAGCAGGCCATACAGGTTTGCCGCGCCGAGTTGCTTGGCAAATGGGCGTGAATTATCGGGCGCTTTGCTTTGAGCTGGTAGATAAGCTCGAATCGTGCTCCGGTTCTAGCGAGCCAATGGTGCTCAAGGCGCGCGAGCTGCTGGCACTGCCAGACCCAAGCAGATACAAACGCGGCGAGCACAACATTGCCGCAATCCTCACGCCGGAGTTGGTCCGCAAAATGCGCCGGCTCCGTGATGAGGGTTGGACCTATCGCCAACTTGCATCAGAGTTTGACGTTGATGAAAAACACGCATGGCGAATTTGCAAGCGAGTCGCATGGGGATGGCTTGATGCCTGACAACGTGAACCATCCGGCCCACTACACCCGCGGGCCGGTGGAGACAATCGAGATCATCGAAAGCGCCATCCAAGACGCCCCAGACATGCCAACCGCCTATTGCCACGGCAACGCGATCAAATATCTGCTGCGGTTGTGGCTTAAGGGCGACCCTTTAGAAAACGCCCAGAAATGCCGCTGGTATTTAGATCGACTCATCGCCAAACTGGGCGCATGATGCACCTACCTGGGCTGAACCTGCTAGAGCGCTTGGCGCTGCGGATTCTGGTCAAGAGTCCGCGGACTAGCTTGGTCATCGTGAAGGAACTGGGCTGGCCTGGCATTTTCGTTGCCGCCAACACTGACGATCCAATGCTGGCTGAACCTGCAAGCGATGAACCGCCATCAATGCAGCTTGAGCGGTTGTATCACGCGCCAAGCTACGGCGAAGACGAATGATCCGCTTGCACGCCGGCCGTTTGCTGCTGGTATGCGATCGCGCCGACCGGACTTGGCACGCGCGAGTGATTCTTGGCCCAAAGCCTGAGCATCAGCTGGAAATTGACACCGGCTCAGTGGATCTGCGCGAGGCGTTTATTCGAGCGCAACGGATCTACGTTGCAACTAGGCGAAAGCTGCGGCCTGAAGGTGAACCGCGCAAATGTTGGGACTGCGGATATTGGGACATGGGAGCGCAACGCTGCGAGATGGGCTTGCCAGAATCGAAGAGAAGCGGCGGCCGCTATGCGGCGAGGTGTGAGTTGTATGAGCGAGCCTGAGGTGATCGGCCGCTATGAACGCGACGGCGGCGTGATTGAAACGCTGGACCGGCCGGGCTTTGAGATCTACTACCGCAGCTGTGTGGGAGGTATCTGCCGCTATAGCTCCGATATGTGGCAGGCGGAGCTGTACTTGGACCATCTGCTGGCCAAATAGTTAGCAGGTGGTGGGCTTGCCGGAGCAGTCCCCACCTCACCGCAGCCTGCTGTCTACGGACGCTTCGAGATTCCTCAATAGAATTTCGAGCCCACAGTTTAATGCTCGCCGTTCAGCCAGCGCGCGATTGCCCACTCACGGAGCGCTGACCAAAACTCCTGAGCACGGAACCAAGTTGTCCAATCCTTATGGCCCTTTGATGAGTTGCAAGCGAGGCAGCAGCTAATGAGGTTTTCGCGGACGGTTAGGCCGCCATGGACCTTTGGAATGACGTGATCGAGCGTTGGCGATCGGCCCAGCGCATCATCGCAATAGGCGCAGCGGTAGCTCCAAGCGAGGTGGATCTGATCTCTTGCCGACCGCCTGGTGACCAAGCGGGTCTCGTCAATGTGATGCCGTTCCACCTATATCAAGCGAAAGGGGGACCGCTTGCACTTCAATGTCGATCACGTCTTCGTCGTTGGGTATGAACTCGCTCAGATGGCTGTAGATGTCAGCCGGTAAATCGTCCGGGTCCGACTCAGACCTATAAATCAGTTTTGCGGTGATCTCTAAGTAGAACGCCCGCATGGGCAAACCGCCGCTTGGCATACGGTAGCCGTCGTCACTGAGACTTACGGGACTCCTAAATTTCTTTGGGATCAGGGCGGATCCTGCAGGTGATTGCGCCTAATGTCCCGCAATGCAATACATCCTCAAGGTCGGGCCGTGGCATGTCGGCCCCTTCACCACCCACAAGGCAGCCAGCTGGTGGGCTGAAAGCCACGGCGTCGATGGCTTCACCATGCTGCAGCTGGACGATCCAGCAGAGGCGCCTGGCAAGGTGCTGCGTCAACGCCTGGCACCGCTGAAAAACCCGGCGATCATGCTGCCGTGAAAAAGCCCCGGTTGGCTAGGCCGGGGCATGTCTCCTCCGCCAGTCGGACGTTAGCCCTTGCTAGCGGTCACGCCTAGGTCGGCGTTATAGCGGCCAGTCTGCGCGTAGCTCTTCTCAACGCGGCCGCTAACCAGCAGGAACTTCATCTGGCCGATGCGCAGGCCAGGCCAGATCGGCAGCGGATGGAGCCGGCGCTGGTTGCACAGCTCCATGGTCAGCCTGCTGCCAAACCAGCCCGGATCTGCCCAGCCAGCCTCAGCGTGGTCCCAACCTTCGCGGGCGCGGCTGGACTTAAGCACGAACTGAGCGCCGACGTGATCGGGGAGATTAAAAATCTCCATCGTCTCGGCCAGGAAAAACTCCCCCGGCTGGATCCAAAACGGATCCTCAGGCGTGTGGCCGTGCAGCTGGATTTTCTGCAACTCCGAGGTCTGCGCCACCTCGACCATGATCTGCGTGCCCAGCGTCACGTCATAACTGGCTGGGTTTAGCTGTTCCTCATTAAACGGCGACAGCAGCGAATTGCGCTGGCATAGCCGGCGGATCTCATGGTCTGGTAGCAGCATCTGCAGCGCGTAAAATTAAGGCGCTCCAGCGGGTTGCAGCCCCTGAAGCGTGACCACCTACTACCGATAGGCGATGCAGGAAGTATGGCAGCCCATTCCTGGCTTCCAAGGTTTTTACATGATCAGCAACTGGGGCCGTTGCATCAGCTATGCAAGGAAAAACCCAAGGCTTCTAAAACCATCACGTTGCAAAGCTGGTCATGACCGCCGTTATTTGGTCTACAACCTCAAGCCGGCACCAATGCAACAGAAACTCATCAAGGTGCATCGGCTTGTGGCCGAAGCTTTTATCGCCAATCCTCAAGGGAAACCACAGGTCAACCACATAGACGGCGACCCGACAAACAATCGCGTTGACAACTTGGAATGGGTTACCGATTTAGAAAACAAAGCACACGCAAAGACCTTGCGGCGTTTTTCTAATAATTCCACCGGACCTTAGTCGCAGCCGTGCCGCCTCGTTTCCCTAGATGAATGAACCCCTTGGGCGCGCCATAGCCGACCGAGTAGGGCCAGTTTTTGTCGCACCAATCTTGGACCGCGTAGGTGTCGGCGCCGTCGATGTAGAAATCAACCGCACCGCAACCAAGTTTGTAGAGGTGCTCACTGTTGCTGGCTCCACCGATTGCGGCATTGACTGCGGGCGGTCTATAGCCCGACGTGATCACCACGGGTTTGCCGCCAAATGCAACGCGCACCCGCTCAAGAAATGCCGCCAGTTCGGCTGCGATCTCTAGCTGATCGGAACGGTCAAATCTGCGCGCCTCTTGATTCAGCGCAAATTCGCCCAGCGTGATGTGGGGCGTGATCCTGGCGGTGAAAGGCGCATCAATGCTGAGTTTGGCCGTTTCCTGCTGATAAGCCGGCCGGAAGCTGCCCCAACACTTGCCCTCCGCTTGCCGCCGCCGTAGCAATCCCGCTTCAACCGGCGTCCCTGGGTTGCGGTACAGCTCCAGAGCAGCGGGCACTTTAACCCAGTCTTTGTCTTTCAGGCAGCGGCTGATCGTCTCAAAACCTTGCGAACCGTAAAAACCACTGCCAAGGTTGTAGGCGAAGGAGACCAAGGCCGATTTTTGCGCGTCGGCCATTTCTTTCCAGAACGGCACGCTGGTTCGGAGCTTCTCAGCGATGCGGTCCACCTCAAGCCGCAGCAGCATGTCGGCTTCGATGATCGTGATCCGATCGCCGCGCTTGACTGGCACGCCGCCGCTGTAGCGCGTGGTCCCGTAGCCAATGGTCCAAGGCTCATCGCCGCTTAACGGGTCCGGGTATGCGCTCAGGTGCACGCCCTCAAACTCTTTAATCAGCGCGATGGCAGCAGCCAGATCGGCTTGCTTGCCGTCTTGGCTCCAAGTCTTGAACCAGCCGCGATCACGGCGCATCGCCGTTTCGTAGCCGTTGTTGGCCAGGTCGGCTTCTAGCTCTTTGATCGCCGCAGCCTGATGGGGCAGCGCCTTGTAGTAGCGAAACAGCTGCTCAAGGCTGATCGGTGCCGGGTTGCTCATCGGTGGCCCAAGGTGCAGTTATGCGCAGCTCATCGCTGCTGATGATTGGCGGCGGCACCGCAGCAGGTTGGGTTTTATGCCAGTCCTCAATCTCGCGGTCTAGCCGCGGTTTGAGGGTCGCTTCAAATTTCCAATCCTGCGCTGCTTTGTGGACGTGGTGCCGCCAGTCCTTATCGCCAAAGCGCAAGAGCCAAGTTGTAGAGCTGCCGCTCAGGACTTTTTTCTGGAAATGGCGTTAAGGATGCTGATTGCCAGCTGCACCCAGCTATTGCTGCGAATGGGAAGCAGGGTAAGGATTTCAGATCCGGCTGCGGCAAGAATTGCAATAGCGGCGAGGGTAGTGGGATCCATTGACGTTGGGTGATTGCCTTGAAATTAGCGGCGGATTTCTAGTTGACGCAACCGGCGCTCATGATCGTCTAGGCGTTCTTTGTGATCGCTTCGCAATGCCGTGATCTGCTCCAAGATCAGCACCATGCGGGTATCCATGACGCTGGCACGCTTGTCGATACGCCAAAGCGCACTGACACCAGCGATGATCGCGGCCGTCACCAGTGGCGTCAGAAATGGATCCACAGCAACTGCCTGATGGAATCAGTCTATCGAAGGTGGCCGCCATGGATCCCTGCGGCCCTGCAGAATCACTACCGCTCGGCGGTAATAGTCACAATCGGTTTTGCCTGCTTTTTCCAGTGCTGCCTTGATCTTGCGCCAGTTTTCTAAAGTTTCAGCATCCATCTATTTAGAGCAGCGTGTTTGCTGTCTAAGTCTTTCAACCTCTGCCTGCAATACCTGAATTGCGGAATCCTGTTTAACGTCATCCGGCAACGCGCCCATTTCTCCACGCGGCCAAAGGATACGAAACTCGGTGTTTTGCTCGACGTTCATGCCCATCTTCATCACTTCATGCTCGACGTGATAAAGCTTTGAGTTGATTCCGCTTGCCCACCAGACAGCGATACCAGCCTGCACGGCGATAGCCAAGATGCCGCCGATCAGCTCAAGGTTTAGGCGATCCACGGGCGCTCTGACGCTGCCCTAACGCTAACGACCCTGACCGCGCAGGGGTTTCTTACCGCGACGGCGAGGGCGGGAATGTTGCCCGTAACCTTGGGATGTGGTTTTGGGGCGACCGGCTTTGTGCTCTAACCGCCCCAGTGCTGTTTTGCTTTTTACTGCCACGGCAGTCCGCTGCTATGGGTAGGTGCCAGCTTTTCGTCAATCTGGGCGTCCAGGGCAGTCTCAATTTCGGCAACCTTCTCATCACCAAATTGAGTAGTAACCCAGCCAATCACCTCATCCTTGGTCAGTTGGGCGTAAGGCGTACCAGTGCCGGCTTCGGGTGCTTCAAAACCCAAGCTGCCGTAGGCGCCAGCCTGTTCGCCATCCTTGAAGCGGGTGACGGTGTAGTGGACGGTATAGACCGTGCCAAGGTCATCCAGTTTGCGCTCCATGTTGGCGATGCCCCAAACAGTGAAGGGGAAGTCGATGCCGGGAGCGGGTGCGGTGTCAGCCATTAGCGGATCATGCTTAGAGAAACTTTAAGGGTGGTGCAACCTGTTGGGAATAGCCGGTTGCCCGCCTGGTGAAGGTGACTAATCAGCTAAGCCAGGCTTCATCAGCCTTTGCGCACAGCTTCTCAATAAAGGCTTCAAGCTCTTCCCGAGTGCTGAACTCTTCGAGATACTCACCGTCTTCGTCATTGCAGAGGAAGACTTTGCCGTCTTCAACCCAAGGCGTGTGGTGGGTGAAGCCTTTGAGTTTGTAGGGTCGTTCAGTCATCGTGGTGGTGGGTAGGTGATTAGCGAGTAGGACTACGACGCCTCAAGGGCTGCAACTTTGGCTTCCAGTTGCTCGATCCGCTCCATTGCTTCCTGCAGCGCCTTGACGGACTTCATATAAAGCACGGAGTAGTTCACCGACTTGGTAACGGTGCCAAGGTCGTTGCCGTCTTCGTCGCGGTCAGGGGATTCACTGACGAGACCAGGGGAGACAAGTTCGGCTTCCTGGGCGACAAGACCGATTTGGGTGTGGGTCTGACCTTCCTTGAAATTATAGTTGCGAACCTGAAGGGCTTTCAGGTCATCCCATTGGGAATTGGCATCAACGATGTTCTCCTTCAGTTTAATGTCGGAGATGGCGCCGTAGGCATTGTTGGTGTTGGCGACGTTCCCATTGCTTGTAACTTGAAATTCGGTAGTTCCTCCTGAGGTCATCGTCGTGGCTGCCGCTTGCAGGCGTATTGCTATAGAAGCTGCAGCAGTGGTAGCCGCTGTCCTGACTCGCAATGTTTCTGCGGTTGCAAAAACATCTGTACGGCCGTCATTAACAATCCTCATCCTCTCCGTCGGAGAAGACGCCCCATCCGCCGTAGTGCTGAACACTAGACGGCCAGGTTTGTCACCCGAACCCTGGGTTGCATCAGTTAAGCAAGCTATCTCGGCAGAGGGCTCATAAACAGAACCTGAGTTGCTATAGAACTTGATTCGCCCAAGTCCAGATCCGGCACCAAGTGCTGATGTGCTTGTTCTGCCGAGTGCCAGCTCTGCGCCACCTCCAGATGTCGCCTGAAGCAAGCCGTTTGTGCTGCCACTAAAGTCACTAGACGTGCCCACTAACAGCCTGCCGCTATTATCTAGCGTTGCCTTAGTGCTTCCGCCAATATCAAAATTAAGAACTGCGCTTGTGCCCCGAGCATCTATGTTTAACCCTGTGGAATCAGCATAAATTTCACCCGCCTTTGAGTTTGTGTTGTCATCTAATCGCAAGCAAGCAGTACCATCTCGTTGGATTTCAAGCCCGTCGCCGTTACTAAAGCCGGGACTCGTAGTGCCAATCCCTACGTTGCCTGAGCTATTAATCCGAACAGCGTCGCCCCCATTAACACCAAATGAGAGTGAATCACTACTATGGAAGTACCGTATTTGACCTTGAGTGTTGTTGCCGCTGTCGGCAAAGAAGATGTTTGAACTATCGGTTGCTCCTGCGTTGATTGTGATTCCAGCTGCGCCAGAGCTAGATACAACTAAGTTGTTACCTGAAGAGTTGAAACTGCCAGGGCTACTAGTCCCCACACCTACTTTGCCGTCGGACGTGACACGGAAGCGTTCTTCCCAAGTAATTGGATTGCCCGCTGTTCCCGCAGAGCTTGTGTTTGAATAAGACAAGAAACCATTGCCGCTAGCATTGTTAAAAAACAAACGCTGAGCGTGCTTGGAGGAACCAATAAAGTTTGCTCCGGTTCCAGTAAAGTTTGAGCCTAAGTAAAAACTATTAGAGTCTTGTGCGAGCGAACCAGTAGATCCAATCGACAAATTATTGTCAGGAGCACTTCTCTGGATTCCAACATTCCCACTGCTATTAACAAACAACCTCCCCTGGCCATTAGTGGCGAGGGCTAGTTGGTCCGCTCCAGGCGAATAAAGTCCGGTATTAACGTCACCAGTAAATGCAAGTGATGGCGCAGATTGGCTACCCAAAGGCATCAACAGCTGACTAAGCGGATAAATGCCGCTAGATGGAATCAAACCTAAATAACCCAGGCTGTTCCACGCCGTGCTGCCCGTGCCTAGCTTTGCCTTGCCCGTATCAGATTCAAACCCAAGCTCACCCGCCAACAGCGTCGGGTTTTCTGCAGTCCAGCTTGCAGCGGTATCGGTGCGCTGCTTTTGCAGTGCCGAAAGTGTGATGCTCATGCTGCTCCGGTCGGGATGATTAAATAATCTCGGGCAGGGGTTGCCGCTGCTCCACCTGCTTCAAGGATATACGTCCTTGCAGGGCTTGCCGGTGCTAACTCGCCATCAAATACAAGGTCGCCAGTGTCGATTGCATAGGTGACCAACTCAACGTCAACACCCCAGCGGCCAACAATCCCATCGGTAACGGTTGGCGCGCCTGCGTAGCGCCAGGCGTAATCACTAAGCAGTGGAATGGGCGGCGTTGCGTACCCACTCCACACTTCCGCAGACAGAAAGAAAATATCAAACGTGCCTTGGCGGTCTATGTAGTGCGCCTTAATCTCATCAACCTGCGCCTCAGTCAGGTTTGTGAAGCTCAGCGATAACGTCTGACCATCGCGCCGGTTGCCACGGCGGAAACCTGTTACCAAGCCAGACAGCGTGATCTGACTTGATTGCGGGATGTTGCCCGGTGAAAAGGTGCGGGCTGATGGGACTAGCGCGGGAAAAGTCATGGTCAGATCGGCACCGTTTCTAGTTCCACGCTGAGGTTGTATCGCAGCGGCGCACCGATCCCGACCTCAAATGGGCCGGCATAGCGCCATTGGTAGTCTGCCGCCGGTATTGGCACCGTTGCATAGCCAGACCAAACCTGAGCCGAGAGATCAAAAGCGATCAGGCTGCCTTGCTGTTCTTCGTAGTGATCAAGCAGCAGTTTGGCCTGAGCCTCAGTCAAATACTCAAAGGTTATGGTTAGCCGCTGACTGACGCGATCGCTGCCGGTTTTGAATCGCACCTGGCCACCGCTAGCACCTTCATGAACCAGCTGTGGATAGTCGCCGTAGGTCAATGCTCGGGTGCTTGGCTCTAGCGCTGGAAACGTTGCCATCAGATCACCTCAAACGTTCCGTTCACAACCTCATCACTAATTCTGGCGATGTTGCTGCCGTCAACGGGGAAGTGCATGGCGCTGATGGTGCTTGTGCCATCGCTTTCATGCTTGACGTTCGTTACCTGATACCACTCGGTTTCAGTACGGTTATCGCCTTTGCTGCTGATGCGCTGCCGGGTGACGCGAATGATCTGCGTTGGAATTAGTGCCGTAGTGAGCAGCGGCGTTGCAAAGCTGATGCTGTGCGTTGAGTACTTACGGCGCGCCAATTCATATTTGCCGTAGACCGTCGCATGAGCTGCGCTTGTGCAGAAGTCAGTCATATCAAACTGAACGGTCGGCGCATTGTTGTCGGTGGCTGCATAGCGAACGGTCGTTGTCCGCTGCATACCAATGATCGTCGGATCTGCTTCGCGCCATAGCAGCGACACATTGATTGCCCTGCGTTCGTCCGCATCGTCATACTGCTTGCTAAAGCTGCCAGGCAGAATGTTCGCCTCAGTAAAGGTCGCAGCAGGCGTCAGCGCCGTTACGTCTACTTGATTCGCCCCAGTAATGGGAAGCAACGGCTGCAAACTGTAGCGCCCATTGCTTGAGACAAAGGACAGCAGGAAAAACGGCGCAGTCTTGCTGATGTAGTCAATGATATTGACCGACTGATCAATCACACCATTGAAGAACAGCCCTGTGTTTGTGCAGAACGTCGCCAGCGCTTCAAGGTTACTTACGTCGATAGGCGCAGCAAGATCAGCAGTCGTCGCGCCACTGACTCGCTTAATTTGCGTGAACAGGTACATCGCCAAGTCCACGAACTGATTGCTTGCTCCGGTTCCGTAGCTGCCGCTGACTAAGCCGCCGCTGTAAAGGTCAACGCTGATACCATTTTGGTAGTAAGTGGAAATTTGCCGCGTAGTTGCGGGATAGGAACCTTGACTTGGCGGGTCGTAAATGTTGCCATCTATTTCAAGGAAAGTGATATCAGAAAAAACGGTGAAATCAGCCGAAACGGGCGGACTTGTGGGGTCCGCATACGGTGTCAAATGGATTTCATCTTGCACTCCATCCAACGTGGTATCAGTTGCGGGATTGGATAGGTTTGCCTGATTGTCAACAGTTCCAGAGGTGTAGCTATAAACAATCGGTCCGTTAGCCCCAAAATTGTCTGTCCAATAAGTAGCGCTTGGCGCAGTATATCCTGAGGCAGGAAGACGCTCAATCGTCCCAACAGCATTGCCCCCGACAAGAGTACCTCCCGAGATAACTCCATTTAGCACAAGGTTGAAGGCGCTTGGAGTTGTAATGCCTAGATAAGCGTTGACAGTGCTAGTCACATCAGCACCAGTTGCAGTATTCAAAAAGGTAATGTCCGCCCAATTGACGTTGATGATTGTATTTGTTGTGTCGCCAGATCCTCTTGTAATTGTATTTTTTTTCCAGTAATAGTTGACCCCATCAGGGGTAACCAGAACGCTTGCCCCTGTGCCGTTTAGCGGTGCCAAATACGAATAGCTATCAACGCCGCAGAAGACTTTGCCGCCGCTAATTGGGCAGGTGTTGGGCGATGATGCCAAGGCTGCGGCGCTGGCATAGTAATGCGTCAGGGAAATGCTTGAGGCGTCAGCCAGCAGCATTACCGAGCGTGTGCCAACCCACGTCGAAACCTTGGCGGGGCTGCTAACCATTTGTCCCTGTGAAATCACATATAGAAAACTTCCAACAAAATCATTCGATCCTGTTTTAATGAGCGCGGGTTGTACCCATGCGCCGCCAATGCCTGCGCTACGCTTGCAAAACACAACCGGCACTGTATCGCCAGCAGTGGCAACGGTCTGCTGCTTGCCTAAGTCAGTTTGCGGCTTTTTGCTTTTTGCTGGTGTCGCGTCATTGCGAACCGCAGTTGTGCCGACTTCTGCTTTTTGCTGCGGTTGCGCGGCAGGCTTAGGGCTGGCAATAGGGCTGCCAATACCACGCCCACTGCGAGGCAGGAAATCGTTAAGGGCAATGCCGCTTGTAGAACCAATGGCCATCAGTTTTGCCTCCGATATTTCGCCAATGCTTCGGCAAATTCAATAGGAGAAACCACAAAAGTCCCACCGTCAAAAAGGGTCACGCAACAATCACCCTGCAAACTTTCGCCGTCAGCCGTTTCGCAAACCACAACATCATCAACGATCTTCATGGTCACGCCCTCATGCGTCCCATGGTCGGCGCATGTGACCTTCAGATTGATGCCAATACATCGTTCGCTCATACGCCAATATTCCTGATCAGCATGTCTGCCGCAATTTTACGGGTTGGAACCTGCGGCTTCAATTTATTGATCGCTGGGTTGATGGTCCAGCTGACCGTTTCATCACTAACGCTCGCGCCTTCAATGCTGCCGATGTAGCGACTGATCAGCTGGGCGCTTGCCGCATGGAAAGCATCCTCACCAGCGTCTTGAATGTAAAGCGATGCGATGACAAGGTTGTCGGCTGCAATTGCTGCGTCGGTAACGTCCACAAGGTCACCAGTGGCCGCGGCTGTAATGCTCAAATCGTTAATGCTTGCGGCCAACGTGGAGCCAAACCCGTCAGCATCAAACGGCAGATAAACGTAGACGCCAGTCGCATTGGCATCAACACTAAGAGTCTGCGCTACTTGGTAGAAATTTTGCCACTGCCTGGTAGGCGTGCGATTGCCGGAACCATCGACCACACTTGTGCGGTCGGCGTAATACTCCAGAAAACACATGATGTCGTAATTGGCCATCAGGCGAGCCCCAGCTGAGTGCGCACGTTTCCATCGCGGCGGATCAGGTCAAGCGTTTGCTGCACACCAGCCCGAACTGCTGCCGTCATGTCTTGCGTGGTGACAAAATTCTGGCCGTTCATCTGAGTGACTGGCCCGGTCTGAATGTTCACGTTTGCATTTGCCGGAGCAACAAAGCCGCCCTCGGCAAAGCGTGGAATAACTCCAGGGCCGCGAACGCCTGACAAATAAGCTGCCGATGCTTTGCCCATCTTGGATGCAGGGATGATGTATTCAGGCTCTCCGCCTTCACCCACCATCGCCAATGTCGGCCCATTGACGACGCCACCCTCTGCAAACTGAGGAATCGAAACGTTTGGCAGGTTTGGAATTGTTGGAAGTCTGAGGCGCCTTAAGGCAGCATTGGCCGCATTGATGATGCGATTGATGCTGTTGACTACCCCATTGATTGCACCAGCAATGCCTTGCAGCATGCCATTAACAATGCCTCTAATAAACCCAATTGCGGTTTGAATTGGCGCCTTGATTGCCTCGCCAATCCTGTTGAAAATTTCGCCTAAACCTTGAAGCAATCCTCTGCCAAGATTAAGCACCGGATCAATAAAAGTGTTTTTGTACCACTTGGCGGCATCCATGAAAATCTGGCCGATCGCTTGGAACGCTTGCCCGATCTGATCGCGGAATGCGTAAATAGCGACACCAGCCGCAACAGCCAAGGCAATCCAGCCGACAGGGCCGGAGAACACGCCAATCAGGATCTTGCCTACAGTTGCAATGGCTGGACCGATTTGCGCAAAAACAGGCAACCAGCCCGCTATGGTTGCGCCAATCTTCAGGCCCGCAAGCAGCTTAAATCCTGCAAATATTGGAGTGAGAATTGGCCCAAGTATTAGCGCCGCAGTCGCTATGCCTCCAAATGCTATCGCAATGTTTTGTATTGGTTCTGGCAATTCCGCAAACTTTTCAATACCCGCAACCAAGGCTTCAAATGCAGGCAGCAATGCTTCAGTGATCCGCAACGCAAGATCACCGAATTTCTCCTGCATCGTTTCTAAACGATCGTTGAACGCTGCCGCCTTATCCGCAAAATCCTGCGTCAAGCTTGTGCCCATATTGCGCACAGCATCGCCGCCATTATTCAAAAGCGGAATCAACTCATCACCGAGTTTTGCGCCAAAAATGTCAGCTGCAAGCGCCGCTTTTTCTGGGCCATCTTGCATCGCCTTAAACCGATCGGCCACATCCAGCATGACCTCATCACTGGCGCGCAATTTGCCATTGGCGTCTGCAACCTGAATACCTAATTTGTTGAACGCATCGGCAGCTGGACCAGTGCCGCGCGTTTGCGCATCGTACATATTGCTAGCCAGTGTCTTGAAGCCTTTGCCTAACCCTTCGATGCTGGTGTCGCTTAGCTCTGCAACCTTGCGGAACTTATCAAGCGTCGGAGCTGCAACCCCTGTCCGTTGCGACATTTTGGACATTGCATCGGCAGCGTCCAAGTTGTCTTTGGCGAATTTGCCTATGGCTGCAACGCCAATCACAGGCAGCACGGCGCGCATTGCACCCAAGGCGCCAGCAGCTGCGCCCTTCAGGCGGCCCATTGCGGTTGCCGCTTTGTTTGATTGATTTGTGACGCCTTTAAGGCCGTTCTGAAGCCCGCCAATCTGCTGCAAGCCCGTGACATTGGCCCTGATCGTCAGGGCAGTTGTCATGTCAAGGGCCATGGCTACTTGCTGCGCTTGTTCATGCCTGCAACCACTGTAGCCTCGATGATCTGCAAGTCTGCAAGCGTGGTCACCGGGTCTTTTATCTGCAGCAAGTCAAACACCCACCGCACTGGTCCATAGTCCAATCCAACAACGCCGCCCGCACTTGTGCGCCATTGGGTTTGGACTCTTAGAAATACTGCGACCGCTGGCCAGGCATCAGGCAAAACCTCAAAATCCTTTGGCTTCTTTGATGGTGGCGGTTCAATACCCAAAACGGCTGCGTCTGTAGCCGTGTCGTCTACCTCCATGCCACCGAGCCAATGCTCAGCGGCCTCAGTTAGTTTTTTCTTTTTTCCTCAACCAAAGACTCGAAATAAGCTTCGATCAAAGCGCCAGCCAGCATCGGCACGTCAAGCAGCTGCGCTTTTGTGCCCTTAGTAAAAGGCACGGGCTCGCCATCGCCATCGACGATGCCATCCCAGCCGACCAGGATCTCATCGGCAATGCTTTGATCTGAAACGCCGTTTTCCAGATCCTCGCCGCGCTCTGCAGCTTTGATCCGCTGCTGCGCTAAGAGTTGAATCTGGTTGATTCGGCTTTGTGGCAGACGCTTAAATTCAGCCTCAAACGTCTGCTTTTCTCGTTTCCCACCGTCAGCCGGTTGCTTAAAACTGACCGGCCAACGGAAGGTGTCCGAGGTTTTTAGGACAAACGCCACGCTTTAGGTGTAGACCAATTCCAGCTCATCATTGCCCGAATCGGTCGGAGTGGCAATGTATGGCAGCGTAAGCATTTGGATGCCATCCTCATCGCTATAGGACGGGTTGCCCAAATCGATCTGGCTGGCCGTGAACGTGACGATGTTGCCGGCCGTCTGGCCATGCTGGAAGGTCAGGTTTCCGTTGCTGCTGCCGGTTGCATCGTTAAAGAAGTTATGGGTGCCAATGGCCACAGCTTCAATCATGACCTCACCAGCAGGGGCGCGGTTGCTGATGATCGCCTCTTTAGTGCCGCCGACCAGCTCGCGGTAGACAATCTCATTGGCCATCTCAAGGCTGAAACTCTGCAGCGCGCCTGCATAGCTGAACACTTGGAAGCCAGTGGTATTGCCGTTCTTGAACACCACCGGGTCAGCTTGGTTGCTGTAGGTCGGGGTGGTCAGCGAAACGTCGCTTGGCGTGTTGTAAATGCCGGTGAATTCAAAGGCGATCGTCGGGATTTCGCCCACAGCGCCATTCAGCGTGAACGTGCCGCGGCAGCCGGTGGCCTTGTGCAGCACGCCATCGTTATTGAAGTAAATGGTGGCCGAGCCAGGCGCTGCGTCGCTATTCGGCGCATAGGTCACGCTTGTGCTTGCAACCACTGTCTCAGTCATGGCGCAGGCTTCAAGCAGCGGGCCATAAGCCGGTGCCGTGCCAGCAGTGCCGGAGCCGGCCAGCTCCACCTCAAAGTTGATCAGCACCCTGGTCTGTGCCAGCAGCTGCTCGGATTGGCCAAGATAAGGCCGGATCAGTTCGCGGTTGACGGTATCGGCTTCAAGCGGCGTCACCTCAATATTGCGAACCAAAATCGCGTTGCTTGAGGCGCTAGGGGTCGGGTCAACCCCATAGCTCACTTCGGCTTCAGCCAGCAGCAACTGGCGGCGAGATAGCAGCGGCATGGCTTGGCCTGAATAACATCAGTCTTTGTCCAATGGTAGCCGTATTAGCTACTGGTCAGATCAGTCAAAGACGTTCGATAACGCACTAGATAGTCACAAGCAATCACACCCGCAGGCTGGTCAGCTTCTACTAAATCAAAGCTGACACCTTGCGGCTGCACGTCGATGGCATAACCGCCCAAAGTCAGGTCGGCCATCATCTTGCTGTGCAGACTCTCAACGGTTGCATCAGCCTGCTGGTCCGGCACGTCGCCGCGAACGATCACAGCAACCCGCACCGTCAAGCTCCAATCAAGCGTTGGGAGGCTGGTGTTCTGCTCCGCGTTGTCGCTGATTGGTTCAACCACAATCGCCGGGCTTTCCTGCCTAGCCAGTGCCTGCACTCGACTGCGCCAAATGCGCGTGCCGACTCCAGTGGTTCCCGCCAGCGTGGTTTTGATCGCGGCCAGAATCGACTCGCGCTTGGTCGTCATGCCTTCACCTCAATAGCTGAGATCCGGCCGCGTTGGAAGCTGATGCTGTCGGTGTCGCTGTGATTGGCCACATACATAGCCACCTCATCACCATCAGCCAGTTCAACCATCCAGAAGCAAAACAGCTTTGCAACCTGACCAGTCGAACCAGAAAACGCCCGGCACTCAGATTGAGTAATCACGCTGCCATTCTTTGCCAAGCCGATGCCAAGCGTATGGTTGTTGCCGGCATAAGCATCCATGCTGGCCTGCACCTGAAACAGCTTGGTAGCGCCGCTGTCGTTCTTAATCGCAAAAGTGTCAGACGTGCCCAGCACGGTCTGATAGTCAGTGCTGCTATCAAAGGTCGCCGCCAGTCCAGTGCTCTGATAAGTGCCAGCGGTTGCAATTGCAATCGTTCCGCTGGTCATCTTGCTGGCCTGACCCCGTGCCAGCACACCTTCGATGTAATAGCTCAGGCTGCTCCATGCCGTAGAGCTATCCCCCACCTTGAAGCGGCGGGTGTCTGTCTCGACGCCGATCTCACCCGCAAGCAGGATGGGATTTTCAGCTGTCCAATTTGCTTCGGTGTCGCGCCGCAGCCGGATCCTCGCAATGCTGCTCATGCCGCTCCGCCGTCCAAATCATTGCCCTCAAGGTAGCTAGTCCCAGCGGTGCCGCCGTCTACTTCAGGATTAAGCTCAGCAATACCCAAGCTGTCAACAGAATCATCGCTGTCCCCAGCATCTAGGGCGGTCACGGCTGTTATCACGCTAGTTGCAACGCTGCGCTGCAATGCCAGCTCGCAGAAAATGCCGTCGTCTAACAACCGTGTTTCGCGCACCGTATAGGCCGCGCCGTTCACAGTTATCTCAGACCCATAGACCAAATTACCAAAATCTGCCGCCTTAGCTGTCAGCGCATAATCAGTCGTCAAGACCATATCGCCAGCAACAACCTGGCTAGGCATATCAAGGATGCCTTTGCCAGTAACGCTGCCGGCGACACAATCAACGCCGAAATCAGCCAAGTAGGTATCAGGCAGATCAGTCAGCGCCATTGGCCTTTGTTTTCTTGGCGGCTGGTTTTGGAGCAGGCAGCTGATCAGAAGCCTTGCCCAGTTGCATCAGATAGCGCGCAGTCTCGTCACGCACATCAACAACCTGGCCGGCTTCAACGTCGTTGCCATCGGCAACGGTGCTGCGAAGGATTAAAACTTTCATGATGAAAAAGGGGACGGTTGCCCGCCCCCGCTCCTTATCAGGTGGTCAGAGCGTCCTTCATGGCGGCGAAGGATTCGGCGTGCCGAACGGCAATGTCGAGATCCTGCAGAGCCACCACGCGGACGGTGCCGGAGGTGCTTGCGGTGTATGGGTCAACCATCAGGTCGAGGCTGCCCCACATGCCGATGATCAGATCAGCAAAGTTGCCGAAGATGATCGCGGAACACACGCCAGTGCTGGTTCCTTTGTCCAAGTTGGAGGGAACTTGGTTGGTCACGGCCACGTTGTAGCCGTTCATGGAACCATCAGCACCAAACACCGGGATCTCGCCGTAAGTCGAGTTGGTGTAGGTCTGCTTGAGCTTGCCGCGCACTTTCGTGTTGGTCAGATAGCTCAGGCTGCCGATGTCAGCGTTGTCTTGAGCCACTTCGGTCTCAAGGCCGACGATGTTGGCGTAGCTGGGAGCCGCGCCGTTGGTTCCACCAGCGATGGAGCCAATGCCGGAGGTGTTCAGGATGCCGGTGGGCTGGTTGGAAGAACCAGTGCCATTGATGGCAGCACTGTCGATAGCCAGTGCAAGAACGGTGGCAAGGTCGTTGCGGACGTAGCCTTCAATGTCGATGGAGCTTTGCAGCAGCAGCTTGCGGCTGATGTCGCTGAACGCGCCAACGGTCTTGCCGCTCATCGTCACCTGATCGAAAGCAGCTTGGCTTTCGGTAGGCGAGCCGGACTCGGCAACCCAATAAGCAGTGGCACCGCCGGTAGCCCGGGGGATTGCAATGTTGCCTTGCAGGCCGGTCAGCATCTGAGTGCCAAGGCCCATGACCACTGCTTTATTGCGCAGCAGGTCAATGAAGTTGGCCGACAGCAGATCGGTGGCGACGGTGTAACCACCAGCGCTGTTAGTGCCAACGTTCAGGTCGCGCTTGAGAACCTCAGCGGGAACCATGATGCCGCGGGACTCTTTGCCCATGGCAGCAGCAGCGGCCTCGCTCACCTCATACTCGAAACGGGCAGCCTCTTGGGCCTTCCGATCGGTGGGGTGGGCAAGAGCGTTGATTGCGCGAATGAAAGAGAAGTTGCGAACTTCTTTTTCGGTCAGGCCAATCTCGGCGGCCTTTTCGCTGACGGGCTTTTGGGTAGAACCCAGGCGCTCAAGAACAGCGGCGCGAGCTTCGTCGATGGACTTGCCACCGCGAACCAGTTCGCCGGCCAGATCGCTCAGGTTGTGCTTATCGCACAGGGAAGAAATACCAGAGATGCGGGAGCGCTCAGCCTCGGCGGCTTCGGCCCGCACCACTGCCAGATCAGGGGTGGTGTTTTCCATTGCAGGAATGGGATCAGGTTGAGGTGCTGCCGGAGCAGCAGGTTGGGTTTTGGAATCGAGCGAACGCCCGAACCCAACTGACGGATCAGCTGGGATCGCGACGACGCTCAGTTCCAAACTTTTCCAAGACGTTGCGACGAAATCGCCGCTGCTTCGCTCTTCCATCTTTTCGATGGAGTAGCCAAAACTGACGTTGCGAAGGATTCCATCTTGGACATCACGCAAGATTTCTTGCGCAAACTCATTGCGGCTGAACCGCACGCGGGCGTAACCCCGACGAGATTTGTCGTCGATGTACGCACGCTCTACAACTCCGATCACGCGATCGGGGTCGTGGTTGAACAACAGCGGAGCGCCGTCGTTCAGGCGACTGAGGTCAGCAGCGCCTCTGTCGTGGCTCAGAATTTCGTTTCCGAAATACCGGGCCACGGGGTACTCAGAACTAAACGGGAACTCAAAAGTCCGCTCGTCTACATCGTCAAAGGTGGTGACTTCGGCCCGCTTGTACTGGCCTTCTAGATCGCGCAAGTTCAATTCCGCCGCAGGGGCCTCCTCTGCAGGTTCTGCAGTCACTTCCTGCTCAATTTCTAGAGCTTCTGCAGTTTCCATCGGCAACGCTGCTATTTCTCCAATCTTATCCGTTCTCATCTTCAGTATCACTGTTGGATTCAGGGCTAGGCATGTCGAGGGCATCCGGCGCAACAATTGGCTGGATAGTGCCAGATGCCTGCATGACGTTGGCATCGGTATCAACAGCAATGCCAAGCTCCTCTAGCTTCTCAAGCTCAGATTTGCGAGCAGCCAACAGCTCATCCAAATCACCGCCCTGCTCGCCAACGACTTGGCCCAAAGTTTTGAACCCGCAACGGATTGCTTCCTTGTAGGCCGCCACTTCCTTCTGCGGATCAACCCAGCCCCAGCCCCTAGGCATCCAACGCACTTTGCGGTAACGCTCAGGGTCCACCTCATAAATCGGCAGATTCAAAACACCGCTCAGAACTGCCAAGTCCAGCCATTGCTCAAACACGCGCTGATTCAAGTTTTCAATCAACCAACGCTGCAGAGTGCGCCAGTGCTCGCGTTCCTCAAGCAAGCTCAAACGGCTGCTGCTGTAGTTGGTTTGGCTGAAATCGTGCGACAAGTTTTCATAACTCACACCCATGCCAGCACTTACAGCGCGGAGCATTGAACGCAAGAACGGCTCAAACTGGCCATCGGGCGCATCCAAGCTGGGCACCGAAACGGATTCGCCAGGTTGCAGGTACTTCCACACGCCAGGCTCGAACGTTGAAACGCGCTCGCCGTCATAAACATCATCTCCAACCAGCTCACCCTCAGGGCTAGTGATGAATCCCATCAATGCGCTGCTAGCGCGGGCGCGGACAATCTCGGCCTCCTCATATCCGGCCAAGTGATGCAGCCGTTTGATGGCAGACGCAAACCAGCTGACCCCACGGGTCTGCATTGGCCGATCCATCAAAAAGAGATGGATGATTTCATCAGCCGGCACACGGGTGCGGTTCTGTGCGTTGGTAACCGTCGCCTGCGGGTATTGATAATCGCCCGGATGCTTATCCAGAAACCAATAAGCAACAGGACGCTGCCAGCGGTCAATTTCCACGCCCATGCGGACGTTGTTGCCAGAACCCGGCGCAATGCCGTTGTAGGTGTCGTCAAGCAGGTCCGCTTCGATCACCTCAAGCCCCAGAGGTACAGCAGAACCGCCAAAGCTCTGCTTGACCATGCGAATCAGAACCTCGCCGCTTTCAGCAACGCTGCGGATCGCAAGCGATTGAATTTCCGCAAAGCTCAGCTTTCCCGCGCAGTGGCAATACTTGCCCCGGCTCCACTCGCGCCATGCGCCCTCGATTGAATCATTGATCGCAACATCGAGACGGTTGCCGCGTTGCCGTTTGACTTGCGATTGGAACCCAATCCCGGTGCCAACGACGTTCTGCGAAATAGCACGCAACGCTTGGCGCGCATAGTCCGAATCACGGACCAGTTGCCGCGCACGGTTGCGCAAAGCCGCAAGACTTGCCCTGATTTCAGCGTCTGCGCTAGTTCCAGTCGTTACCCAATCGCTTGTCAGGCGATTGACCCTGGCGCCCTCAAACATGCGACGGCGTGGGGTGCCGGTTTCAACGGGCGCCGATTCACGGCGGAACAATTCCCGAATCGCAGAACGGACGCCCATCAGAACCTCACGAACAGGTTGTGCGGATTGCCAAGACCGTTCGCAATCATGTCCGCCTTCTGCGCACGCTTGATTTCAGCCTTCAACATACTTTCCCTCTGCATCAATTCGCCCAAGTCCATCTTTGTGAAACTCCGGCTGCCGATGCTGTACTGCTTAGCCCCACCGCTGATCAGCGTGCGGATCGCAGCCTGCACCGCGTCCAGATCAATCTCAGCTTGGCTGCGGCCGTCATACGCTCCCGGCGTGCCCGAATAGCTAAGTGCTGCCAGCACCTCAAGCTGCCCAGCGCCGACCGTCAGGCTTTCGCTCCCATAAGTAGCGATCGACTGCCAGTAGTAATCACCAGCAGCAAGCGCAGCACTGACAGCAGCGCTCAGCGTGAACTCCCAGCCGGTGCCATAGGCACTGCCAACAACCGTCGCGCCTTCGCTTGCTGTATTGGTCCGCAAATACCAAGTCAGCGTCCAGGTGCCGCTATCAACAGCGTTGCCCAGATTGTCCTGCGTCGCATCAACGCGCCACTTCACCGTGTCGCCGGCTCTGATTTGCGCTGGAATTGGAATCGCCACGGCTACCAGTTAGTCGCAAAGCTGCTGGCCGCGGCTTGCGGCTTCTGCTTCGATCTTAGCTTCGGTTTCTTGCCTTCCTCCAGTTCCTGCCGCAGCTGTTCCCACATCGTTGTGCGATTCATCCGCCGGCTAAATATCAACATCGCCGCGTAGGCATAAACCGCACAATCCAGCGCCTCATTTCGATCCCCTGCTTTCTTCACCCATTCCCGAATCGGAAACCCCCGGTGATACCGCAACGCCTGGCGCTCACTCGTTAGCTGCTTGAAATATTCATCATCAGCGGCCATGCCAAAGTTCAACCCGCCTGTTGTTTCGTTATGACGCAACCGCCCAAACAGTGTCGTCTTAATCGTGTCGGTCCCTAGCTGATACAAGGTCACGCCTTTTCTGATCACACGGCCGCGCCAATTCACGTCAACCTTGCTGCCTTTGCCCACTGCCGGGCTATTTCTTCGGCTGCTGCCCTTAATCGCTACTAGGCCCTGCGCCAATCGCTCACGCACATATCGATAGGTTTCATGAGTGCAATGGCCGCCGGTATCGATCGCCATCTGCACAATCTTCAATTCCTTGCCCCCAGCAGTTGCCCACTGGGTTGCCAGCACCTGATCCAGCTGACCCCACACCTCGTTTTGAGTCGGGTCGTTCATCAGCTCCTGATGCCAAATCAGCCACGCCGTCTCGCCTTCACCCCAGCCCCAGACACTGCAGGCCAAACGATTGTCTTGAACGTCAACGCCAGCAGTCAGCAGCACCACGCCCTCAGGGCAGGTGCCTGGCTCATACGCCAACCGCTTCGCCATCAATCCATCAGCACTAACGGCCGCGGCATAGTCTTCGGCCCAAACCTCAGCAAGACGAGTGTTGACAAATGCCTTAAGCGCAGGTGCATCACCCTTGGCGCGCAAGAAATCATCAACCAGCTGCTCCCAGCTGCACCATCCCAGCGGGCTATACAAACCCGACAAATGGAACCCCGCCGTTTTGCCATTGCCTGCAGGTGCCGTCGCGCGCCACTCGCCCGCACTCAAGATCCGCGGCTTGTGCGTCTCTTCAAAACGCTCGCCGCAATGCTCACATTGATAGCGCGCCGTTTCCGGTCTGCCGTCGTCCCATTTCAACTGGCCCCACTTGAGCCACTCCATTACCCCGCACGATGGACACGGCACATAAAAACGCCGCTGATCTGAGCGCTCATATTCCGCCTCGATCCGACTGAAATCCTTCACCGTTGGCGTGCTAGTCAGCAAAATCTTGCGCCGCGCAAACGTCGTCGTTCTCCGCTCCGCCAGCGCTACAGGGTCGCCCTCGCCATCCACATCAGCAGGAAAGGCATCAACCTCATCGCAAAACAAATACCGGCATGGCGCCGACCGCAAACCCGTTGCAGAGTTAGCGCCAGTCAGCAGCATGATTCCGCCGCTGAACTCTTTGCTAAACATCGTGTTTCCAGAATCCCTCGCCCTGGCCGGCGCAATCTTTTCTGACAGGCAAGGCGTATCGGTGATCATTGACTCCAATCGCTGTTTGCTCAAGCGCTTGGCCATATCGACCGTCGGTTGAACGCACAACATCGGCCCAGGCGCGTGGTCGATCACATAGCCCAACCAGTTAGACCCCGCTTCGGTTTTGCCGGTCTGCGCCGCGAACATCATCACCACCCGTTGCACAGCGCTCTCGCTGCTCAGGCAGTCCATCGGCTCCTGTAGGTAAGGCGTCCTGCTCGTCCGCCAAGGCCCAGGCTCAGCGCTTGCCTTGCTGCTGAGCTTTCGATACTTATCCGCCCACTCAGAAACCGTCAACGGCTCCTCAGGCCGCAAACCCTCAAGAAACCCAGCGCGCCACGCATTACTCATTGCACAGCTCCACAAGCGCAGCCCGATGCTCTTGCGTCAATGCCTGATGAATCCTGGCCGGGTCCGTCTCGCCTGCCAGCTGATGACTTAACCGATCAGCCAAATTCGCCAGCGCCTCACGCACACTGCGGCCAAGCTTGAACGCTTCTTTCTTGGCCTCATCAGCCGCAATCAACTCGCCACGCTGCTGTGTCACCTGTAGCTTTGCCAGCTCCGCTTGGTAATGCTCGCGCCTAGCGCGGCTTTCATTCAAATCGGGGATCGCATCATCAGGCAAACGGTTCACCCGTTGCTTTAACTCCTTGGCATCCTTTGGCGCAGGCGTCTCAATCGGATCCGGCTCGCTCACCTTCGCGTTGCTGTTTTTAAGCGTGTTCTTGTTCCACAGCTCCAAGGCATAGTCGCGGTCTAGCCATCGCTTGCCATCCTTCTCAACGACAGCAGCGGCAATCCGACTCTTGCTTGCATGGGTAACAGCTGCCTTTGTGCAACCTTTGATCGCCGCTAGCTCAGCGAACGTGATAAGCACAGAGTTAAGTGAAACTAGTGCCAAGTTAACTCCCGCTAAACCGCACTAA
>Ga0222714_10000967_pt1 | contig 32503 bp, 32 predicted proteins | sample C33_3DmetaG_FD_165048 | JGI IMG/M metagenome (GOLD analysis project Ga0222714, IMG submission 165048) | Estuarine water microbial communities from San Francisco Bay, California, United States - C33_3D | ecosystem: Environmental > Aquatic > Marine > Unclassified | place: USA: California... | reverse complement strand
ACGATCACGATTGACGGCACGCCGCTCTCGGGACTGTCCGACCGCGACCTCACGGTGCTCCGCCGCACAGCGATCGGCTTCATCTTCCAGTCGTTCAACTTGCTGCCGATGATCAGCGCGCGCGAGAACGTGGCTCTTCCGCTGCGCATCGCCGGCGAGGGCGACATCGACGAGCGGGTGGAGGCCGTGCTGGCCGACGTCGGGCTCGCCGACCGCGCCACCCACCGGCCGGCGGAGCTCTCCGGCGGGCAGCAGCAGCGCGTGGCCATCGCCCGCGCGTTGGTGGGCGAGCCGACGGTCATCTTCGCGGATGAGCCCACGGGCAACCTCGACTCTGCGAGCGGGCAGGAGATCCTCGACCTGCTCCGCCGCGCGGTGGATGAACGCGGGCGCACAGTGGTGATGGTCACGCACGACCCGCGCGCGGCCAGCGTGGCCGACAGGGTGGTGCTGCTGTCCGACGGACGCGTGGTGATGGACCGGTTGGGCATGGACGCCGACCAGGTGTACGACGCCGTGCGCACGCTCGACCCGGCGTGATCCGCCTCATGCTCGCCGGGCTGCGCCAGCGCAAGCTGCGCGCGGCGCTCACCGCCATCGCGATCCTGCTGGGCGTCGCGATGGTGACGGGCACCCTTGTGCTCACCAGCCAGATCACCCGGGCCTTCGACGAGATCTTCCAGGCTGCCAACTCGGGCGTGGACGTGCGGGTGTCGCCTCGCGTCGACTTCGAGTCGGGCGGCCTTCGGAACGTGCCCACCCTGCCCGAGTCTATGGTGGCCGAGGTGCAGGGCGTGGACGGCGTGAAGAAGGCCGTGCCCGAGCTCGCGGCGCTGGGCTCGCCGGTGGTGAACGGCGAGTACGTGCAGTCGACGGGCGCGCCGTCATTCGTGTTCTCCCTCACGCCCGATCCGTTCCGCGCCACGCAGTTGTCGTCGGGGCAATACCCGACCAAGGACGGCGAAGTGGCCGTGAACGAGGGGCTGGCCTCGTCGCAGGGGCTCTCTGTGGGCTCGAAGCTCGGCGTGGCCACGCGCACCGGCGTGAAGGAGGTGACCCTCACGGGCACCGTCACGTTCGCCAACGTGTCGTCCATCGGCGGCACCACCATCGTCATCGCCACGAAGGACGACGTGCAGCGCTGGTTCGGGCTCGAGGGCCGCATCAACTCCATCGCCGTGCAGGCGGAGCCGGGGGTCAGCCCGGCGGCCCTGGCGCGGCGCATCTCCGCGGAGCTTCCGAGTGGCGTGGAGGTACGCACGGGCCAGCAGGACGCTGCCGACCAGGCGAAGCAGACCACCGAGGCCATCAACACGTTCCTGCGACCAGCGCTCCTGGCGTTTGGCGTCATCGCCCTCTTCGTGGGCGCCTTCATCATCTTCAACACGTTCACCATCACGGTGGCGCAGAGACTCCGCGAGCTCGGGCTGCTGCGCACCATCGGGGCGAGCCGCCGGCAGGTGATGGCCTCCGTGGTGGGCGAGGCCTTCGTCATCGGCCTCGTCGCCGGCGTGGTGGGTCTGTTCGCGGGCTACGGGTTCGCAGCGCTGCTCGTATGGGTGTTCGACATCCTCCTGCCAGGCGGGATCCCGGTGGCATCGGCGCAGCTATCGCTTGGCGTCGCGCTCACGGCCCTGCTCGTGGGCGTGGTGGTGAGCGTGGTGGCGGCGCTCATCCCCGCCGTGCGCGCCAGCCGCGTGCCGCCCGTGGCCGCCCTGCGCGAGGGGGCGGAGATCCCGCGCGGCCGGTTCTCGCGCTTCGCCCCGGTGGTGTCGGGGCTCATCGGCGTGGGTGGAATCGCGATCATCGTCCTGGCCCTGCAGTCGCAGGGCGCCGCCACGCAGCGCCTGCTCGTGATGGCGCTCGGATCGCTCCTCGTGTTCATCGCGATGGGCGGCCTGCTGCGCTATCTGGTGCCGTCGCTCGCGCGCATCATCGGGTGGCCGCTGGAGCGCACGCCGGGGGCGTCGGGCAGCCTTGCCAGGCAGAACGCCACTCGTAATCCCGCCCGCACCGCGGCCACCGCCGCGGCGCTGATGATCGGCATCGGTCTGGTGGCGTTCGTGGCGGTGTTCGCGCAGGGACTCAAGGCGTCGGTCACCGGCGCCATCGACACCACGCTGCGCGGCGACCTCATCATCTCCGGGAAGAGCTTCCAGGCCATCCCGGAGGCGAGCGTGGCGGCGGTGAAGACAGTGCCCGGGGTTTCCGACGTCGTGGCCGTGCTCACCGATCCGGCGCGCACCGAGACCGGCACCCGCACCACGGTGTTCGGCCTCGATCCCGAGGCCGCCGCCCGCGGGCTGGCGTTCGAGTGGGTGAACGGATCGAGCGACGACCTTCGCACCCTCGGCCCCGGCGAGGCCGTGATCGAGAAGGCCTTCGCCGATGCAGTGGGTGCGAGCGTGGGCGAGCAGGTGCGCCTGCGCACCGGCGGCGGCGGCACCGGCTCCTACCGGGTGGCCGGGATCTTCCGCGATCGCATCCTCTTCGAGGATGGCGTGATCGTGTCGCAGGCCGGATTCCGCCGGGCGTTCACGGCGCGCGACCCCATCTTCGTGCTTGCGGCCGTGGATCCGGGCAAGGATCCCGTGGCGGTGAAGGAGGCCGTGGCCACGGCCCTCACGCCATTCCCGGTGGCGGAGGTACGCACCAACGCCGAGTACCGCGATGAGATCAGCAGCCGGGTCGACTCGATTCTCTACCTGCTCTACGTGCTGCTGGCCATGAGCGTGGTCATCTCGCTCTTCGGCATCGTCAACACGCTGGTGCTGTCGATCACCGAGCGCACGCGCGAGATCGGCATGCTGCGGGCCATCGGGCTCACACGCTCGCAGCTGCGGCGCATGGTGCGCTACGAGAGCGTCATCACCTCCGGCATCGGCGGGGTGATCGGCATCATCCTCGGCGTGGTGCTGGCGTGGGTCTTCTCGCTCGGCCTCGAGGAGGAGGGCATCGTCTTCAGGGTCCCGTGGCTGCAGCTGGTGGTGTTCCTCATCGTGGCGATCCTCGCCGGGATGCTCGCCGCCGTGCTGCCCGCCCGCCGCGCATCCAAGCTCGACCCGCTCGACGCCCTTCACTACGAGTGAGCCGCCGCGCACTTGCCCTGGCAGCCGCGACCCTGGCATGTGCCACGACACTTGTCGGGGCGGGATGCGGCGAGAGGAAGTCCGAGGCGGCGGCCCCGGCAGAGGGCGGCCCGGCTGCGCGCCTGGTTGCTACCGCCGACCACGGCGCCGAGGTGCTGCTCGACGAGTCCGTGGCGCCGGGGCGCAGCGTGATGGACGCCCTTCAGGGCGTCACCCCCGTGGAGACCGCCTACGGCGGAGGCTTCGTGTCGTCGATGCTCGGCAGGGGCTCGTCGTCGTCCCCGCCGACCGATTGGTTCTTCTACGTCAACGGCTTCGAGTCGCCGGTGGGGGCGCGGGCCGCCGACCTCGAGGCCGGCGACGTTGCCTGGTGGGACCACCGTGCGTGGCAGGGGATGCAGAGCGTGCGGGCCGTGGTGGGGGCGTGGCCCGAGCCATTCGTGAGCGGGGCCGGCGGGACCCGGCCCACGGTGGCGGCCGACGCCCCGCTCGCCGGTGCGCTGCGTACGGCGGGTGCGCGGGTGGGCGGCGGCGCGAGGGCCTTCCGGGTGCGCGTGGGCACCGATGCCGCGCTGTCGGACCGCGATGCCGCGTGGCGCGCGATCGGCGGCGACCCCGGTGGCAGCAGGCTGGCTGGCGGCATCCGCGACGGGCAGGTGGTGCTGATGCCGCCGGGGGGCGGGTCTCCCGCGCCTGAGCCGACTGCGCGCGCGGTTGCGGTGCTGGTGCCCGCGGGTCCCGCGCCATCAGACGGCGCCCTGCTTGCCGTGGCGGGCCTTGACGCCGCTTCGGCCCGTGCAGCCGCCCGCACCATCGCAGCGCGCCCCGATGTGCTGTCGTTGCGGTACGCCGTGGCGTTCGATGCGGCGGGGCAGCCGATGAGGGCAGCGGGGAGGACGGGCCCATGAGCTCCGCTGACGACGAGAACTGGATGCGCAGGGCGCTTGACGAGGCCGCGCGTGCACCCGCGCACGGCGACGTGCCCGTGGGTTGCGTGATCGTGCGCGATGGGTCGGTGGTGGCGACGGCGCGCAACGAGCGCGAGCTCAGGCAGGACCCCACCGCGCACGCAGAGGTGCTGGCCATTCGCGACGCCGCCATCGCGCTCGGCGGTTGGCGCCTGGCGGGATGCACGCTGTACGTCACGCTCGAGCCGTGCCCCATGTGCGCGGGGGCGATCCTCCAGGCCCGCCCGGAGCGCGTGGTGTACGGCGCTCCCGAGCCGGTGTCCGGCGCAGCGGGAAGCGTGATCGACGTGTTCCGCGACCCGCGTCTGCCGACGAGGATTCCCGTGGCGGGCGGCGTACTCGCAGTGGAGGCCGCCGACGCGCTTCGGGCGTTTTTCGCCGAGCGCCGGGGCTGATCAGGGCGCGGGTGACACGAGGGAACCGACCCGACCGCTCTGCCAGCCGCCATTGCTAGCCTCGAAACGATTCCAGAGAAGATCCTCGAAACGGACCCGGAGCCCAGTCGTGAGAGTCACAGCCCCGAAGATGCTGGCCGCCGCCCTTGTGGCCGGTGCCGCGCTGCCCGCCGCCGGCCTTGGAGCAGGCATCGGCCTGCAGGACGATCGGATGGCCGCCAGCTCGACTGCGGAAGTCCCGGGCCGTATCGCAATGGCGCAGGCCACGGGCACCAAGGTGCTCCGCATCGACACCTTCTGGGCCACCGCCGCGCCGAACAGGCCAGCCGTCGCCACCAACCACCTTGACCCGGCGTACGACTGGTCGTGGGCCGATGCTGCGCTCTGCGGCGCGGTGAAGGCCGGCATGCAGCCGATCGTGACGGTGTGGAACGCCCCGCCCTGGGCGACCGGTGGCAAGAAGCTGGGCGTGAAGGGCGTGGTCTGGAACTCCAAGGCCCCCAGCAACCCGCGGGACTTCGCCGATTTCATGTCGGCGCTGGCCACGCGCTACAACGGTGTCACCCAGATTCCGGGCCAGGGCACGTGCCTCGTGAAGTTCTACGAGATCTGGAACGAGCCGAACCTGCAGATCTACCTCTACCCGCAGTACTCGGGCAAGAGGGTGGTCTCGTCGCCCAAGTACGTGAAGATGGCCAACCTCGCGGTCCGGGCCATCAAGGCGGCGAACCGGCGCGCGGTGCCGATCACGGGCGTCACGGGCCCGAAGGGCAAGTCCGACCGAAGTGGTCGGGGCACGATCGATTGGATCAAGGACCTCAAGAAGTTCGGCCTCAAGGCGGGGAGCCAGTACTCGCAGCACATCTACCCGTCGGTGCCGCCCCTCAAGAAGACCAACATCTTCCCCGCCTGGGACACCCTCGACGAGGTCGTGCGCGAGGTGAACAAGCTGCCGGGCGGCAGGTCGAAGAAGATCTACATCACCGAGGCGTCGTACACCACCGCCAAGACCCCGTACCGCAAGGTGGCCTTCACCAACGCGCAGCAGGCGGCCTACATGAAGGACATCTTCAAGGTGCCCTTCGTCAAGAGTTCGCGCGTGCCGCTCGTCGTCTGGTTCCAGCTGCAGGACAACCCCAACTGGCCAGGCGGCCTGCTGCTCAACTCGGGCGCGCAGAAGCCGTCGTACGCCCAGTTCCAGCGGATGACCAGGAGCAACCCGCCGAAGGGCAACCTCCGCCCCAGGTCGTGAGCCCGGGGCAGGTCGTTACCTCAGGGCGCCACCTCGCGCCGTGAGGTGACGACCAGGGCCAGGCCGCTCGCCACCACGGCAACGCCGACCAGCACCGCCCAGGTGGATCCGGGCACGGTGCCCTGGCCGAGGATCGTCGCGGGCCGGTACCAGTGCATCACCGAGAGCGGCCCGAGCGGCTCGGCCACGCCCCACACCTGGGCCAGGTAGTCGAGGGCGTAGGCCACCAGGGCGAAGGCCGTGCCCCAGCCGATGGCCTTCGCGCCGGTGCGCGAGAACGAGGCGGCGAGCGTGGTCACTGCTCCGATACCGGCGAACAGCAGCCACAGCGGAATGGCGGTGAGGAGCAGCGCGCTCACCGATACGGGCGCGAGGGCGTCCACCGTGGTGACGGCGATGAGTGCGCCGATGAGGCCCATCACCGCCACGATCGTCACCTGCACGAGCATCGCGATGAGCTCAGCGCCGAGCCATGACGTGCGCCGCAGCGGCCGCGACAGCATGAGCTCGGCCACGCCCGTCTCCACGTCGCGCGCCGAGGCCGCGCCGCCGGCGATGCCGGCCGCGGCCATGATCGAGAGGGTGATGGGGTGGATGAACGTCGATCCGAGGTAGCCGGATGGGCTCGCGATGTCCGAGCCCTTCAGGAAGGCCTGCAGCGCGGGCGGCAGCGACTCCACCAGGCTGCGGATCTGGTTCTCGTCCACCGACGAGTACGAGAGGCCCACGAGGAACAGGAAGGCGCCCAGGGCGAGGCCGAGCAGCAGCGTTCGGCGCAGTGAGCGAAGCAGGGCGAGGGAGAGCACCACCTGCATCAGTCGCCGTTCCCGAGGTATAGGGCGCGGAACACGTCTTCAAGCCGAGCCGCTTCGATGGTGATGTCGCGGGGGGACAGAGGGGCGAGCCTCGCGAGCAGCGGTCCGGGGTCGCCGGCCATCGTGAAGTGGTGCACGTGGCCCTCGACCCGCACCTCGCTGATGCCGTCCACCGCGTATGCGGACGGGGAAACGTCGCCATCGAAAAGCAGTTCGACTGTGCGCACGCGCGCGCGCCGCAGCTCGTCGACGTCGCGCACGAGCAGCAGCTTGCCGCCGCGCACCATGGCTACCCGATCGCACAGCTCGTCCACCTCGCCGAGCACGTGGCTCGAGAAGAAGACCGTGCAACCTGCGCGTGCGCGCTCGTCGAGCACGCCCAGCAGGCGCGCCTGCATCACCGGGTCGAGCCCCGCGGTGGGCTCATCGAGGATGATCACCGGAGGATCGTGCTGCAGCGCCGCCACGAGTCCGAGCTTCTGGCGCATGCCGGTGGAGTACTCGCGGATGCGCCGCTTGAGATCTGCATCCGAGAGATCGAGCGCGGCGAGCAGTTGGTCGCGCAGCACCGGCGGGCGCGGGTGCAGCTTCGCAAGGGCGTCCAGCATGCGGCCGCCGGACACCTGCCGGATCATCCCGAGGTCGCCGGGCACATAGCCCACCTCGGCCAGCGCGGCCAGGCGGTCGTGGGCGACGTCGTGCCCGAGGATCGCGATGCTGCCCTCGGTGGGCCGCAGCACCCCCAGCGCGCACCGGATGAAGGTGGTCTTGCCGGCCCCGTTCGGCCCCAGGAACCCGATGCGCTCGCCCTGCCCCACCTCGAGGTCGACCCCCTCGAGGGCCATCACCCCAGACCCGTACGACTTCCCGAGCCCGGAGGCCTTGATGGCGGCGACATCGCTCACGCGGGAGAGCGTAGGGACGCCACCCCCGGTGACAGTCACCGAACGGGCCGGGGACTGTCACCGGGGGTGGCGAATCCCCGCACCGCCAGAGCGGCTAGTGGCTCTCGATCACCCGGTCGACGAGGCCGTACTCCTTGGCCTCCTCGGCCGTGAAGAAGCGGTCGCGCTCGGAGTCGACGTGGATCTGCTCCTCGGTCTTGCCCGTGTGGTGGGCGAGGATCTGGTCGAGGCGCGCGCGCAGGTTCAGGGTCTCGCGCGCGTGGATCTCGATGTCGGTCGCCTGGCCCTGGAAGCCCGAGAGCACCTGGTGGATCAGGATTCGGCTGTTCGGCAGCGCCATGCGCTTGCCCGCCGCGCCGCCTGCCAGCAGCAGTGCGCCCATGCTCATCGCGATGCCGCAGCAGATGGTCTGCACGTCGGGCTTGATGAAATTCATGGTGTCGTAGATGGCGAGGCCGGCATACACCGAGCCACCGGGCGAGTTGATGTAGAGCGAGATGTCCTTGTCGGGGTCCTCGCTCTCGAGGTGCAGCAGCTGCGCGACGATCAGGTTCGCGATCTGGTCATCCACCGGGGTGCCCAGGAAGATGATGCGCTCGTTCAGCAGGCGCGAGTAGATGTCGAACGAGCGCTCGCCGCGGGCGGTCTGCTCGATGACCATCGGGATGAGAGGGCTCATGCGGTGGTGACTCCTTGGTCGTTCGTCGGATTCTGTGATGCGAGGAATGCCCCGAAGGCCGCGAAGGCCCTGAGGTCGTCCTGGTGCAGGCGGCCTGCGGCCCACTCGATCTCGTCGACCGGATCGGGCGAGAAACCCAGCGGGCGGCGTGCCGGCCGCGGCGGGGCCGCGCCGAGCGCGATGGCCAGGTCGAGGAACACCTCGCCCGCCCCCACGCCGATGGCGTCGGCGATCTTCGAGAGCGCCCCGAAGGACGGCTCCTTGATCCCGCGTTCGACCTCCGAGAGGTGCGCCGGACTCATGCCGGCGCGCTCCGCGGCGGCCCTGAGCGAGAGACCGGACTCCTCGCGGCGGGCGCGAAGCGCCTCCCCGAGGGTGATTCCGATGGACTGTTCGCTCTGAGCGGACATCTGCACGCTGAAAGCGTATCGCGGCTCGCCACGAGGGCCCGTGAGTGCGGTCGCCGAAAAGCGGGCGGCTACTTCTGCAGTTGGTCGCGCATGTCGCGCAGGAAGCGCGACACCGGTGCCTGGTATTCGCGCGGCGGAGGCGGCCGGTAGCCATAGCGGTAGCGCTCCGCCGCCCTCGGCTTCATCCAGGTGTGCTCTACGATGATCATCACCGCCACGGCGGCGATGGTGGCGAACGCCGCCGAGGCGATGGCGCCGGTCTTGAACACCTCGGGCACGATGAGCAGCGCCGGGAACCACACCAGGGCGAACACCAGCAGCCCACGCCCCACCTTGCGGGTGAGCCGCTCCTGTCGCGCATAGACCGCCTGGACGTCCGCCTCGGTGGTCGGGTCGTGGTAATCGCGCTCCACGACCCGCAAGCCTAGGACGAGAACGGGTGGATGAGGCCGAGGACGGCTGCCGCCACGATGAGCAGCACGCCCACGATCACCAGGAACTTCCCGAGGCCCAGTGCCGTGCGCAGCAGCAGCCGCAGGACCAGCAGCACCACGCCTGCCACGAGCAGGCCTATCGCGATGTTCAACAGCATCAGCGGCTCCCCGCGTCGAGTGCCGCGCGCACCGCGGCCGTGAGCGCCGCCACGTCGCGTGGCACCCTCGCCACGGCCATGGCCCCGCGCCAGTCCATGTCGGCCACCGCGTCAAGCGGAATGCCATGCTCGTCGGTGACGATCACCCCGGCCTCCTTGGCGATGAGGATCGCCGCCGCGATATCCACGATGCGACCGGGTCGCAGCACGGCGAGCCCGTCGAGCCGCCCCAGCGCCACGTACTCGATCGACAGCGCCAGCGACCCCAGGCTGCGGATGCGGCTGGCGTGCGCCAGGTGATCCATCGCGGCCGTGAGCCTGCGCGGCGACGCGCCCTCCACCACCGTGAGCCACAGCCCGCGGTAGTCGCGCGTGCGCATGGGCTGGCCGTCCACCATCACGCCCTCGCCGCGCACCGCCACCACCGTCTCGCCGGTGCCCATGTGGCGCAGCAGGCCCACGCGCACGTCCGAAAGCCGGGGCCCGTCGGTGACCGCCAGCGACACCGCGAACTCCGGCAGCCCGCGCCGGGCGTTGCGGCTGCCGTCGATGGGGTCGACGATCACCAGCGCGCCGCCCCCGCCGAACGACCGCTCCCCGACCTCTTCCGAGATCAGGTCGAATCGCATGCCCTCGGCGTGCGCCTCCTCAAGCACCGCGATGATCGCCGCCTCGGCGTCGCGGTCGATCACCAGCGTGGTGTCGCCGCCCTGCCCCTGGCCCACCTCGGTGCCCCGCTCGTGCGGGGGGATGAGCGCCACTGCCGCGGCCGCCCGGTCGGCGGCCCGGGTGAGCACGTCCACCCAGGCGGCGTCCGAGGCGTCAGTCGGCCAGCGGCTGGAAGGCAACGCCCGTGAGGAGCTTGGGGAAGAAGTAGGTGGACTTCTGGGGCATCACGCCGCCCTCCTCCGCCACGGCCGCCACCTGCTCGGTGGGGATGTGGCGCACGATGAGCGCGGCGGCGGCGCGGCCGGATCGCACGGCGTCCCAGGCATCGCGGGAGTCCTTGGTGTAGGTGAGCAGGCCCTCGTGGCCCAGGTGCGCCTGGTCGCCGCCCAGCGCCGGCACCAGCAGGTCGCGCTCGAGCACCGCGAGGTCGAGGCGCTCGGCGGCCGTGGCGCCCTCGCGTGCTGCCGTGAGCAGCATGGCGCGGTCGGGCAGCACCAGTCCGGCCGCAACCTGGTCGGCGGGGGCGGCGGCCAGCGCGCCCTCGAGGGCGTCGAGCGAGTCGTCGAGCGGGGTCACGTCGAGGTGCTCCTCGGCGCCCGCAGGCCACTCCTTCAGCACGCGGTGGGTCGGCAGCACCACCAGCCCGTCGTCGTCCAGCGAGGTGAGGCCCATCAGCACGAAGTCGTACGCCCGGTTGCCGTCGGTATCGCCATCGGCACCGCCGCCGCCGTCCTCGGCGCGCCGCTCTGCCTGATAGGCCAGGGCGGTCTCGTAGCGGTGGTGGCCGTCGGCGATGAGGATCCACCGGCCTGCCAGGGCCTGCTCGATCGCCGCGAGGCGGTCGGCGTCGGTGATGGTCCAGAGGCGGTGCACGGTGCCGTCGTCGTCGGTGATCACCGCGTCGGGCTCGCCGCTCACGGCCGCCGCCGCCCACGCCTCGCCGGCGGGGTCGGGGTAGAGCCCGAACACCGGCGAGAGCTGCACCTTCGTGGCGTTCATCAGCCGCAGCCGCTCCTCCTTGGGCCCGGCGTGCGTGCGCTCGTGCGGCCGCACCACGCGGGTCTCGTACGGCTCGGCGCCCACCACGGCCACGATCGTCTTGCGCGTGCGGTGGCTGCCGTCCGGAAGGTCGAACTCCTGCGTCCAGGCGATCATCACCGGCTGGTCGTGGCGCTTCAGCACGCCCTGCGCGGTCCAGTCGGCGATGGTGGCCGCCACGGTGTCGTAGGGGATCGACGGCAGGTCGATCCCCACCACGTTCCACTGGTTGCGCGACGCCAGCTCGTCCCGGTACTCGGGACCGATCACGTCGTATGGGGGAGCCACGAGGTCCTGCATGTCGCCGGCGACGGCGGGGTCGAAGACCAGGGCTCGGAAGGGGCGCACGCGGGCGCCGCGGAAGTCGTCACTCACGTGGCGGCACGCTACCAGCGCGGCAGAACCCCGGTGTCAGGCACTTAACCGACGAGTGCGCGTTTCGTGACCCACGGTTAAGTGCCTGACACCGGGGTTCGTCCGGCGTCCGGCTTAGCATGAGGCGTCCTTTGATCGAGGACCTCACACCCCAGCAGGCCGAGGCCGTCACCCATGCGGGTGGGCCCCTGCTGGTGCTGGCCGGGGCCGGGGCGGGGAAGACCCGCGTGTTGTGCAACCGGCTTGCCTGGCTGGTGAACGAGGGGGCCGACCCGGGGGAGATCCTGGCGCTCACATTCAGCGCCAAGGCCGCCGCCGAGCTGCGCGAGCGCGCCGAGGCGATGATCCCCGGCAGCCACGAGACGCTCAGGGTGACCACCTTCCACTCGTACGCCCTCGACCTGGTGCGCACGCTCGGCACCGACCGCGACCTCGCGCCGGTGCTGCAGCCCGCGGGCACCGAGGAGCGCGTGCTGGTGCTGCTCGACCGCCTTGCCGAGCTCGAGCTGGTGGACCGCGAGCACGACCTGCGCACCAATCCCGTCCAGGTGGTGCGCGGGTTCATCGACCGCATCGACCGCTGCCGCGACGAGCGGGTTGACCCTCGCCGCTACGCCTCATGGGCGCAGGCCGCGCTCGACGGCGCGCGCAGCAGCCGCGACGCCGCGGACGCCCGGCGCGAGGTGGAGTTCGCCCGCGTGTTCCGGCTGCATGACGCGTGGCTTGCCGAGCTGGGCCTCGAGGACTTCGGCCGGCAGATCACCCGGGCCATCGACCTCGTTGCCGAGCACGCCGACCTGCTCGACATCGCCCGCTCGCGTGCCCGCCACGTACTGGTGGACGAGTTCCAGGACACCAACCACGCCCAGGCCGAGCTTCTCTACATGGTGAGCCAGCGCAGCGACTCCCTGGTGGTGGTGGGCGACGACGACCAGGGCATCTACCGCTTCCGCGGGGCCTCGGCCAAGAACATGGCCGACTTCCGCCTGAAGTTCCCGGACGCGCCGGTGGTGCGGCTGGAGCTCAATCACCGGTCCACCCAGAGCATCCTGGATGCCGCGCACGCCGTGGTGGAGCCCATCGTGGCCCGCGAGCCCAAGGTGCTGAAGGCCCTGCCCGACGCCACCGGCCCCATGCCGGAGTTCTGGATGTCGCCTGACCCCGCGGGGCAGGCACGCGCGGTGGCCGCCGAGATCCTCCGCCTGGCGGACGAGGGCACGCCGTATGAGGAGATGGCGGTGCTCATGAAGGCCGTGCGCACCGAAGGCCGGTCGATCGTGGCCGAGCTCGAGCAGGCGGGAATCCCGCACCAGGTGCACGGCGGCACCGACCTCTTCGACCGGCGCGAGGTGCGCCTGGCGCTGGCGTGGATGCGCGCGGCCACCGATCCCACCGACTCCATCGCGCACCTGCGCGTAGCGGCCGACCCGGCGCTCGGTCTGCCCTGGGCACCGGCCGCGCAGGTGGTGAGCGAGGCCGCGGCCGAGGGGCGCCACATCACCGGTCCGCTTGCCGACCTCGCCGAGGGGCCCGCGGCGCGCGAGCTGCTGGAGGATCTCGGGCGCACCGCCGCGGTGGGCGCGCCGCTCGACCTGGTGCGCGAGGTGCTCGACCGCACGGGCATCCGTGTGCGGGCGCTGGCGCTGGGTGGCGCGGAGGGCGCGGCCAGGCTGGCCGATCTCGCATCGCTCGAGCGCCTTGCACGGGAGATCACCGAGTCGGCACCGGGCATCGACGCCACGGGGCTGGTGCGCCGTCTCGACGGCCTCGCGGGCGTGGGCTTCCGGGCATCCGGCGGCGCGCCCGAGCGCCTGGGCGTGCAGGTGATGACCATCCACCAGTCCAAGGGGCTGGAGTTCGATGCGGTGTGGGTGCTCGGCCTCGTGCATTTCAACTTCCCGGGCCGCGACCGGGGCCGCACGGACATCCCCGATGCGCTCTTGCCCGAGGCCCTGCCGCGCGGCAAGGACGCCCACGAGGCCGAGCAGCGCCGTCTTGCCTATGTGGCCATGACCCGCGCGCGCCGGCACCTGTACCTCTCGGCCTACCGCGCCGGCGACAACGGCATGGGGCAGAGGCCCTCGGCGTTCTATGAGCAGGCCCGCGCCGCGCTGGGCGATCCCGCCTGCATCGAGGTGGGCGCCGCCCCCGACCGCGCCGTGCTCGACGCCGTTGCCGCCGCGCGCTCGCGCCTTGAGGACGCCGTGAACCGCGCGGCCGAGGCCGGCGCCGAGGGCAATGCGGACACGGCGTCCCTCGTGGAGGACGCCGCCGAGGCCGCCCGAGCCCTGGTGGCCGCCCGCGCCGACGTGCTTGCCGGGCCCACCGCAGCCGACCCGCCAGCTCCCGAGCCCCGCGTGCCGCGCCCGGGCCTGCAGCTCAGTCCCACCGACATCGCGCGATACATGGGCTGCCCGCTCGCCTACCGCTTCGCGTCGGTGGATCGCGTACCCGCGAAGTGGGATCCCAACCGGGCCATCGGCAACTCCATCCACGCGGCCCTCGAGGCGTGCTTCCGCGAGGGGGTTCCCGAGGATGGCGCCGACAGGGTGATCGCCCGCTTCGCCGTGGAGATGAAGCGCCGCGGCGCCGCCGAGACGGCCGTGGGCCAGCAGGCCATGGACCGCGTGCGCGAGAACGTGCCGAAGTACCTCGACCGGGTGAGGAAGAGCGGCGTGCGCCCTGTGGGCGTGGAGCGCGCGTTCAGCCTGAAGGTGGGCCCGCACGTGGTGCACGGGCGTATCGACCGCATCGACTCCCACCCGCAGGGCGGCCACCAGTTGGTGGACTACAAGAGCGGCCGCGCGCCCTTTCGCGAGACCGAGGCCGGGCGCCTGGTGCTGGTCATCTACATCGAGGGTGCGCGCGACGCCTGGGGAATCGAGCCGCGCGGGGCGGTGCTCGAGTACGTGCTCGACGCCGAGACCCGGCCGGTGAGCCCCGACGGGCAGGAGCGCGCGCAGGCCATGGAGCAGGTGCGCGAGGTAGCCGATGCCATCTCCGCCGGGAAGTTCAACCCCACGCCGGGCTGGGCCTGCCGCACGTGCGACTTCAACATGATCTGCCCCGCGCAGGACCGTTAGGGTCTCCGCCGTGACCACCCTCGAGCCCGGGCGCCCCGTAGAGGGCGTGTTCGCCGTCCGTCGCAAGGAGCGGCGCATGTCGCGCAAGGGGTCGCCGTATCTCGCGCTCACCCTGGGCGATGCCACCGGCACCATCTCGGCCGTCATCTTCGACGAGGCCGACTGGTTCGCAGGCCAGTTCGAGGAGGGCGACCGCGTGCGGGTGACCGGCGAGGTCACCGACCGCGGTGGCCGTGCGGTGCTGCGCGTGAGGTCGCTGCGGCCCGCCGAGGGCGCTGACGCCGAGGTCGACCTGCTGCCGCGGAGTCACCGCGACCCCGAGGACATGTGGGGGTTCGTGCTGGGCATCGCCGACGAGGTGCACGACCCCGCGCTCCGCGCCCTGCTCGACCGGATGACCGGCGACGCCGCGCTGGCCGAGGCCTGGTGCACGGTTCCGTGCACGCGGTCCGGCCACCACGCCTACCTGGGCGGCCTGGTCGAGCACACCGTTGGCGTGGCCATGCTGTGCCAGTCGCTGTGCACGTGGCACCCGGCAGTGGATGCCGACCTGCTGGTGACCGCGGCCCTGCTGCACGACATCGGCCACACGCGCAACTGGGACGTGCGATCGGCCACGGTCGAGCAGAGCGACGAGGGCCGCGCCATCGGCCACCTGGCCATTGGGCAGCAGATGGTCGACGAGGCGGCGCGGGCCACGGGTCTCGACGATGACCACCGCCTGGCCCTGCTGCATGCGATCGGGTGGCACCACGGACCGCCGGCGGGGGCCCACATCAGCCAGGCATCACCCGAGGCGCTCGCCCTGTGGCGTGCCAACGCCATGGAGGCCGGCGTGAAGGCCCGCCTCGAGGGCGCCAGCCCGCTTGACGACAGCTGACGGCGCGCCCCGCGCGGGAGTTTCCTATCTGGCCGCAGCCAGCCTGGCGCGGGTGACAGTGGCAAGGTTGGCGGGCAGCGGGGCGTATCCGAGCCCCTGCAGCTTGCGCTGCGCCGCCGGGCTCAGGAAGTAGCGCAGCGTGCGGAGCGTCAACCGATTGATGGGCCGGTCGCTGCGCGTCACCGCGTAGGCCTCGGTGGTGATGGGGTACGCCCCTGGCACCGGGCTGTTCAGCAGGTCAAGGGTGGGGGCGCTGGTGGCACGCGCGGTGCTCATCCGACCCGCCTTGGCGATGGCCGTACCGGTGGGGTGGGTGAACACGTTGCGCACCACCGTCCGTGCTGCCACGCCCTTTCCATGTGTAACCCGTTCGCGCTTGCCCACCGCCACCACATGGCTGGTGAGGCCCTCGCGCATGGCGTCGGCAATGGGGAGGAAGGTGATGGCACCGCGATTGGCCTGCATGCAATCGCCCACCGCTGTCATGCGTGGCGTGCGCACGATCTTCGGGGCCCGCCACTTGGGCCTCGGTGATGCGCCGCCCACCTGCCGGCGGAAGATGGCGCTCACGCGTGCCAGGTACTCGCTGAAGTCCCAGGATTCACCCGACGGGCGCGCGGGGACGCACAGGGTGATGGGCAGGTTTCGCGGGAGGGGGTGGTGCAGGTTGGTCTGCCGGATGCGCTTGTCGTTCCAGTTGCGGATGGTGCCGGAGAAGATCTCCGCGATGGTGGTGCCGCGGAGATCGACGTTGTGCCCCTGTATGCCGGGGACGTTGACCGCCACGGCGATGCCGCCCAGCATCATCGGGTAGTAGGCCACCGGGCCGCCAGCGCGCCGGGCCTGCGCCCGCGTGAACCGATCGTCAGCGCCCGCCCACGTCGCGCCCCCGCGCCGGAGGGAGGAGGCACCGGCGTCCCCGGTCGGCACGTAGGTGCACAGCGACGACGCCGAGCACCACGCCTGGAAGGCCCGTGCCGGCAGTTCGGCCCCGGCACCCCGGGATGCCGGGGCCGCGGCGGCTGGGAGGGCCGCGGCGCCGATCAGCGCGGACATGGCGACGAGCGCACGGACGATCACAGGTTGTCCCAGGTGTGCGTGTAGTTCCCGGCCCAGCTCGGGTTGTACTTGACCTTCCCGCTGCACGAGAAGTCGACGCTCGGAGCGGCCTCGAACTCGCAGGAGACATCCCCGGATACCCGGTCGGCGTCGAAGTACCCCATGACGTCGACGACGGTCGTCCACGCCGCGCCGGTTGTTGCCTGATAGGCGGCCAGGCTGAAGCCCAGCCCGACCTCGATGTCCTTCGAGAAGGTCCTGTCGTCGACCTCCTCCGAGAAGCTCCGCTTGTAGCTCAGGTCCACCGAGCCGAAGAAGCCGTCCACGTACGAGTACTGCGGGCCCTTGAACTGCCCCTTGGAACCGAATGTCTGCTGGTAGGGCGAGTCGGTGCCGTCACCGAACCAGTTCACCTCGAGCGTCACGGTCTGCGTCTTGCCCCCGCCGTCGTTCGTGAAGCTCGGCGTGTGGGTGACCTGGAGGTCGAATACGAACTTCGTCAGCGTGGAGCAACTGACCCCGATCTCGGCGTCCTGCAGGTCGTAGGTGTTGTTGCCCATCACCACCTCGCCGGTCACGGCCACGTCAAGGGTCGTGCAGCCCGTTGCCGGAACATCCGAGGTCCAGGTGAACCCGAACTGGGTGATCTTGAAGTCGTCGGTCCCGGCGTCGAGGTCGGCGCCGCTCGCCGAGATGGTGAGGTCGTAGCCGCCCCCGGGCAGCGTGGCCGCGCTCATGGCCACGTCGAACGAGCCCGCGTCGGTCTTGAGCGCGGCGGTGATGGATGCCGCCGGGTTGATCGTGTCGATGGTGATGCTGGCTGACTCCAGCGTGAAGCCGCCGATCGTGAGGTCGTTCGCCACGGCGCTGGCCTGGAATCCCTGCGGCGTGATGGTGGCCGTCATGTCGAAGGTGGCGTCGCCCACGGTCACGCCGGTCACGACGAGGCTCGTGGACAGCCCGGCCGTGGTCATGCTGATGGTGCCGCTGAGGGAGTTGAAGCTCGCCCCGCCGTAGCCGAACCCGCCACTCGACTCGCCCTGGCTGTCGTCGGCGATGGAGATGTCCCACTTGCTGGCGCTGTAGTAGTCGGCCGATGCCGTCACCGTGGATGTACCGACCGCGAAGGTTCCGGAAAGACTGGCCGAACTGGTGAGCGATGACACGGTCACCGTGCCGGTGGTGAGCGTGACGTTGGTGGCGTCACCCCGCCCCTCCGACCATCCGCTGATGCTCACGTTGGCCACCGTGCCGGTGGCCGAGATCCCGGCGGGGGTGAGGGTTGCCGACATGTCCACGGACGCATCGCCGATCTGCGCGGTCACGTTCAGCGTCGCGCTGGGCACACCGCCCGACTTGCCGACGCTGCCTGAGACGGTGGCCGGGTACGTAGCCGTCGGGAGCGAGGTGCCGCCGGGGACGGACGCGGTCCAGTTGTCGGCGTCGGTGTAGTCGAGGGTCACGGGGATGAGCAGGCCCGTTCCAAGCTGCAGGGCAAAGCTCGGTGCCGCGCTGTTCGACACGGTCACCACGAGGCTGCCGGCAGGCGCGCCCGTGGGGGCGATGAGCGTGCTCAGTGCAAGGGTTGCGGTGATGCCCGAGGCCGTGATGTCCGCGGTGCCCGAGAGCGTCCGGCCGTCATAGGTGACGCCGGCCACCGCGAGATCCACGGATTCCACGCCGTCCGCCATGGAGATGGTGCCGCTCACCTGATTCAGGTCGACGGGCGCCCCGCCGGCCGGCGCGTAGGAGGCCCCGGCGGCCCCCGCAGCGATCGTGATGGTCCAATCGTCGTCACCCTCGTAGTCGATGGTGAACGCGAGCGGGGTCCGGTCGGTGCCCACCAGCAACTGGCCGGACGCCTGGACCGAGCGCGTGCACTCGCGGGGTTGGGCCAAGCGCTGCACGCACGTGCTGGTGGCCGAGGTGATGGTGATTCCCGCACCCTGGAGCTCCGACGCGATCATCTGGGCGGACGGCACGGTGCTGCCGGCCAGCACTGTGCTGCCGAAGAAAGTGGCCCCGGAGGTGGTGGTGGTGACGGGCTTCGTGGGCACCGCGAGCCCCGCGGGGATGGGGAGGCAGGCCACCGCCGCCACCACGGCCACAAGGGCGGCGAAGACTGGCCGAAGTCGTCCGATGCCCGTCATCTCAGGTCCTTCGTCGTCGAGGACACCGCGAGGCCCGGGCCACGAGGTGATGGCCGCATTCTTAGCGACCCTTGGGACCCTAGCTACCCGGGGGATCCACGGTGTGGGGCTATCCCCACGCCCGGGCGGCTACACGTTGAAGCGGATCTGCATCACGTCGCCCTCTTGGACGATGTAATCCTTGCCCTCCATACGGGCGAGTGCGTGCTCGCGCGCCGTGGAGAAGGACCCGCACTCCACGAGCTTGTCCCAGGCAACGACCTCGGCGCGGATGAAGCCCCGCTCCATGTCGCTGTGGATCTTTCCGGCCGCCTTGTCGGCGGGCGTGCCGCGGGGGATTGGCCATGCGCGCGCCTCGGGCGGGCCGGAGCCGGTGAAGAAGGTGATCAGGTCGAGCAGGCGGTAGCCGGCCTGGATCACGGCGTCGGCGCCGCGGGTGGTGCCGAGCCCCATCTCCTCGGCGAACTCCGCGGCCTCGTCCGGGTCCATCTCGGCCAGCTCGAGCTCCACGCCCACCGGCAGCGCCAGCGCCTGCGCGCCCTGCTCGGCGGCGTACGCGGCGATCTCCGCGGGCGGCTCGCCAGGGTCGTCGGTGTTCACCAGGTAGAGCACCGGCTTGGCGGTGAGCAGGCCCATCGCCCTCGCCACCGCGATGGCGTCGTCGTCCGCCATGGTGCGCACCGGCAGTCCGGCCTCAAGCTGCGCCGTGATGGCCTCGAGCGCGGCGGCCTCGGCCTTGGCCTCGGCGTCGCCGGCGCGCACGCCCTTCTGCACCTTCTCCATGCGCCGCTCCACCTGGCCGGCGTCGGCGAGGATGAGCTCCTCATCAACCGCCCGGGCGTCGGCGAGGGGATCGGCCTCGCGCTCGAGGGGGTGCGGCACCTCGGCGTTGGCGAAGCCACGTACCACGTGGACCATGGCCTCCAGCTCGCGGATGCGCCCCAGCGCCGCGCCGCCCAGGCCGTCGCCCTGCCCGGCGCCCTCGCTGAGGCCGGCGATGTCAACCACCTCCACCTGCGCCTGCACGCGGTTGGGGATGTCCTGCACGTCGGCGATGGCGTCGATGCGCGGGTCGGGCACGCTGGCCACGCCCACGTTGGGATCACGGGTGGTGAAGGGGTACGCCGCAACCTCCGCGCTCCCCCCGGTCACCAGGTTGAAGAGGGCGGTCTTGCCGGAGTTGGTGAGGCCTACGAGCCCGAGTTGCAGATCAGGCCCCGCCGAACCCGATGCGGTTGCTGGCGTCGCCCGGCAGCACCCGCATGTACGTCACCGTGGCGAGGTTGATCGCGTTGTCGCCCTCGTCGGACGCCACCTCGTGGAACCCATCGCCACCAAGCGCGCCCCGGAGGGCGGGAACGGCGTCATCCTCCACGGTGAGGAGGAGCACGCCCCCGCCCTCGAGGCCCAGCTCGATGCGTCGGCTCACGAGAGCACCTTGAGCGACGGCGACTCCTGCCCCTGCGACTCGGACTCCACGGGCGGGGTCCACGCCGGCAGGCGGCGGATCTCGTCGAGGTGCACCATCGACTCCGGCTGGTCCGTGAACTTCAGCAGCTGCTTGCGGCCGTAGGCACGGAAGATCGCCACGCCGAGGGTCTCGTAGATCGTGCGCATGCCGCGACGCGAGATGGTGGTGCGGATGAGCTTGAAGCTCTCCGACGGGCGGTTGGTCAGCCAGAGGCGGATGGCCTTGGGCAGGTTCTTCATGAACTTCACCTCGGTGAGGAGGCGCAGGAACTGCCACAGGTTGGCGCGGATCTCCTTCTTGCCGAGCTCCCACGGCGTCTTCTTGGAGTAGAAGCGCAGCATGTTCTTCCAGGTCTCCATCTGGAGCTGGTAGGGCGTCATGAGCTTCGGCTGGATGATGCAGTGATGCCCGTCGTACAGCGAGTAGTCGTCGGTGAGCACCCGGCCCTCGGCGCGCATCTGGGCGTCGAACGCCGTGCCCGGGAGGGTGGTGAGCATCATCATCTGCAGGGTGTCGACCCCGTGCTCGATGGCGAAGTCCACCGTGGCGCGCACGGTCTCGGGCGTGTCCGTGTCGGCGCCCACCACGAACATCCCGTGCACGCGGATGCCGTAGTCATGGAGCAGCTTGATCGAGGTGGTGATGTGCTCGACCGTCTGCTTCTTGTTGTAGGCGTCCAGGCCCTCCTGCGTGATGCTCTCGAAGCCGATGTACACCATGTAGCAGCCGGAGTCGCGCATGAGCGACAGCAGCTCGTGGTCGGGCTCGAGGGTCTGCTTGCTCTTGTAGATGGAGTCGGCGCGGATCTGCGCGGTCCACTGGGGCGTGATGCCCTCGTCGATCATGGCGCGGAAGAGCGACTTCGCCTGCTTCTTGTCGACGATGAAGATGTCGTCGTAGAAGAAGACGCGCTCGGGGTTCACCCCACGCAGCTCGGTCATCATGTTCTCCACCGAGCGGGTGCGCAGCTTGCGGCCGAACATCTTGATGACGCTGCAGAACGAGCAGTCGTACGGGCAGCCCCACTTCATCATGATCGGATGCGTGACCATGCGCTCGTGTCCCTCGAGCAGGTCGAGCGCGGGGAACGGCAGGTTGTCGAGGTCCTCGCCCGACGCCATGGGCGCCTCGGGGTTGTCCACCTGCTGGCCGTTCTCGATGAACGACAGGCCCATGATCTCGTGCAGGCCCGCCGGGTCGCGGTCACCGCGGAACCATTCCATGAACTGGGCGAACCCGACGTGGCCCTCGCGGCGGATGACGTAGTCGGCGTGCTGCAGGGCCTCGTGCGACATGAAGGTGACGTGCGAGCCGCCGAAGAGCACCGGGATGCCCGCGGCGCGGCAGCGGTCGGCATAGCGGTAGCCCTCGAGAGTGGTGTTGGTGGTGGTGGAGATGCACACCAGGTCGGCGGTGAGCACGTCGTCCCAGTCCACCTCCACGCCGCGGATGAGCTCGCAGTAGATGTGCTGGTCCACGTCGTCATACGTGTTCCGGGCGATCGCCGCGAGCAGGGGCAGTCCCAACTTGGGGAGGTTCGCGATCTCGTAGATCGTGGCCCCCCGGGGCTTCGGCTCGATGTAACGGATCTTCACGCGTCAGGCCTCCGACGTGGTGTTCACAGCGATCAATGGTCTTCGACGAGTTCGGTGAGTACCCCGCCCGTCGACCGGGGATGCAGGAAGGCCACCATGTGTCCTCCGAGCCCGCGCCGCGGCACGGTGTCAATCAATTCGACGCCCTCATCCGCCAGTTCACGAAGCGTGGACTCCAGATGGGGAACAACGAATGCCACATGATGCATGCCCGGGCCCTTCTTGGCTAGGAATCGGGCCACACCTGTGTCCTCCGTCACCGGGGCGATGAGCTCCACGTACGAGGGTCCCGACCCCAGCATCACGGCCTCGACGCCCTGATCGGGCATCACCTCGCGCACGCCCACCTCCATGCCGAGCACGTCCCGATAGGCCGGGATCTCCGCATCGAGGTCGGCGACCACATAGCCCACGTGGTGGATGAGGCCGACATGCATCCCCCGGCAGGCTACTGGAGTCAGCGGACCGACAGGTCCACGCGGGCAAGCCGCGGGTTGGGCATCTCGGCCCGGCCGACCTTGGCGCACGGGCGGCCATCCACGCGCACCACGTCCGCGGTGAAGTCGTTGCTCCCGAGCAGCAGGCTCGAGCCCACCCCGTAGGCGTCCACGGGCACGCCGGCGCGCTCGAACGCATCGATTTTCTCGGCGTCGAAGCCACCGGAGGCCACGATGCGCACCTTTCCGTGGCCCGCGTGGTCGAGTGCCTCGCGCACCTTCAGCACGAGCTCGGGCACCACGCCGGTGGGGTCGAAGCGGCCCATCTCCTGCCACAGGCTGCGATCCACCATGGTGCTCGAGGTATCGAGGCGCACCCCCCAGAGGTCGTCGCCCAGGGCATCGGCCACCTCCAGCGCGGTGCGCACCGAGTCGTTCTCGAAGTCCACGAGCACGATCACGTTGAGCTCGCCCGCGAACCGCTCGGCGAACTTCCGCGCGGCCAGCACGGTGTCTCCGCCGTATGCCGCGATGAGCCCGTGGGGCACGGTGCCCATGCCGCGGCCGCCCCACCACGATGCCTGCGCGTCGGTGCTCACGCCGATCGCCCCGGCCACGTGGGCGGCCCAGCCGTCGCCGGTCTGCACCTGCCAGTGGTCGAAGCGGGCGGGGAAGTACAGGATCGGCTTGCCGCGGGCGGCCTCCACCACGGCGCGCACGTTTCGGCTGATCAGCGTGCGCCGGCCCAGGGCGCCGAGGATGAGGGTTTCGAGGTGGGCGAACAGCGAGTAGTCGCCCTCGATGGAGAGCACGGTCTCCCAAGGGGCGATCTCATCGCCGTCGTGCAGGGCCAGTGCGGTGACATCGCTGCTGCCGTCCACCCACTCGCCATCCACGCGGCGGCCGGAGCACAGGGCGAGGATCGCCAATGCCTCGTCCACGCCCCCCAGCACGGCCTGCTCCCTCTGGAACACCTGCATCAGCACGCGCGGATGGTGGCCATCGCTCTCCAGCACCTCGCGCGTGAACGTGAAGTAGGCGTCGCTGTAGTAGCCGTCGCGCATGCGGTCCACCGGCAACTGGAAGGTGGACGGCGCAAGGCGGGTGCGCCCGGCGGTGCTGGTCATCGGCCCGGGTCGTCGTCAGGGCCGTCGGGCGGCAGCTCGGCAGGCCGCGATGCCCACACCATGCCCACCCCCACCAGCGCGAGGGCGCCAAGCGCGATTCCGATCATGGCCGCCCATAGCGTTCCGCTGCCACCACCACCGCCACCACCGGCCTCGGCGGGCTCGGCCGAGATCACCACGGCTGCCGCGGGGCCCGGCGTGCCGGGGCCGGTCTCCGGGGCCTCCTGGCCCTCGGCCTCTGGCGCGGCCGTCCACGCCTTCACCGTGCCGTTCGCGAGCCCCTGCTCCGACTTCCACACACTCGTGCCCTCCTCGAAGGGCGTGCCCAGCACGGTGAAATCGGCGTACTGGTCGGGGGGGATCGCCCCGCCGGTCCACTCCACGCCGCGCAGGCGGCCGTCGGGCCTGCGGAGGATCTGCGTCGTCCAGCCCGGGGCGTCGGCCACGGCGTACACCGTCACCTGCGCCGGGAACGTCACGCGCACCCGGTTGGTGGCCACGCCACCCTCGGTCGGCACGCGGATCGTGAACTCGGTCGACTCCCTCAGCACCGCCGTGCCGGGGCTCACGCCGATGTGCGCCTGCGCCGTGCCGGCGGCCGCGAGGGCCAGCGCCAGGGCGCCGCCGATCGCGGCGGTGCGGCGTGCGCTGCGCGGGATCACGCGGCGGCCTCCACCGACCTCTCGGCGCGGAGGATCTCCTCCATCGCAAGGCGACCCACCGCGAGCTGGTCCTCATCGGGCTCGCGGGTGACGAACCCGGCCTGTATCGCGTGGCCGCTCCAGTGCACCGCGCGCGACACCGGGTGGGCCGGATTGCGCTCGGCGAAGGCGAAGGCCTCGACGGCCGCGCCGATGCCGACGGCCATGGCCACCATGCGGCCCAGCAGCCGTGTGCGCCGCGATGGCAGGCGGCGCGCCAGCATGTTGCCGGCGGCCGTGGCCACCATGAGCGGCAACACGAGGTTGCTGCCGCAGCGGTCGTGCTCCTTGGGCTCCGCCGCGTTGCGGGCGATTCCCGCCTCGCCCGCGCGCTCGTAGGCGGCGATGCTCTTGTGCTCCACGGCGTGCCACGCCGATGCGTCGGACGCCCGCAGCATCAGCAGTGATGGCGCGAGGCCCAGCACCGCGGCCGCGGCCTCCTGGGCGATGCCCGACCGGAGCAGCCGGCGGGATGCCGCGGTGGCGGCCATCGAGCCGGCCATCATCGGCGCCATCGGGGCGTCCTCCATGGCCAGTCGCGCCTCGGGCATGCCGGTGCGCACCGCGGGCAGCACCATGAGCATCTCCGCCATGCGCACCACGCCGCGGGTGAGCGGGATGCGCCCCAGGGGGCCGACGCTGAGGCGTGGCCTCGGGCCCGATGCCACGAGGGTGCGCCCGTCGTCATCCACTACGGCGGCGGCCCACTGGGAGGGCCCGTGCACCATGAGGCCATTGGCGAGCGCCATGCCACCAAGGCGCATCGGTGAGGAATCAGCGGCCATCAGGAATCCACGGTATCAGCGGCCCGCTTGGCCTCCGTGCGCCGCTCCTGGGCCAGCCGCCCGCCCTCGCCGGACATGTCCGTGAACTCCATGAGGCCCGCGATGCCGGGCTGCCCGGCGTGGTCGCGGATGGCCACCAGCATGTCCTGCGCCACGCGCCGGTAGGCGGCATGGCCCTGTGGCTGGCTGCGGAGCTCGATGAGGTGCATGGCCTCGCGGGCGTTCATGCGCATGGCGAAGCGGATACGGTGCGCCATGGTCACGGCATAGGGCGCCTCCTCGGGCACCACGTCGCGCACCTCATGCCACAGGGCCGCCGATGCCTCGTTCACCCGCGCGAATTCGTCGGCCAGGCCGGCGGCCTGCACGTCCGGCGAAGGCTCCCATCCGAGGTCGGCCCCGAGCGGCTGGGCCTCGAGGGTGAGGATGCGGTGGCGCTGCAGGTCGCGGTAGGCCCCGTAGTCGCAGGTCACCTCGAAGAGGTACGAGGTGGCCTCGAGCGCCCGCCCGGGCCGCTCCCGCCGGTCGGCGCGCCCTGCGGCCCACTCGGCCAGCGCGGCGTGCACGGCGGAGTCGTCGAGCGCGTCCACCCGCGTGCGCACCTCGTCGATGGTGCGTCCCGACTCCGGCCACAGCGCATGCGCGAGGACGCGCCGCTCACCGTCCGGGTCGTGTTGCACGAGGGTGACTGTCACCGGAACGGTGACTGTCACCGGGGTTGGCGCCACCTCGACCCCCATGACAGGCACCGTGCCGGTGCCAGTCACGCTCTGCCCACCCCCAGCCAATGCGTCCCACATCTCCGCCGCCCGCTCCTCGGTGGCGCGACGGTAGGCGCCCATGCGCTCGCCGCGGTCGGGGCGGTCCACCCGGGTGAGGAAGTCGGGGATCACCTGGCGCAGCGCCACCAGCACCTGGTCGCCCACCTCTCGGGCCTCGGCCAGCGGATGGGCGCGCAGCCGGATGATCAGCTGCTCCCACGCCTGGCCCGATGCGTACACGCCAAGGTTGGCGGTGGTGGCCGCGGGCAGCAGCCCGCGCACGGCGTCGAGGGCGCGGGCGCGCAGCGCCCGGCGCACCGCTGCGTCGTCATCGCCCGATTCGTCCCCGGCTACCAGGTGCTCAAGAACGGCCTCGAACAGGCGGGAGTAGGTGGCGAAGGCGTCGTCGAGCACCGCCTCGTAGCGGGCCAGGAGTTCGGGGTGGGCCGAGATTCCCGGCGGACGCACGTACTTCCAGCGGCCGTCCACCATGTCGGTGTAGGGCACGTAGCGGGTGGACTGCTCGAGGTACGACGCCAGGCGCCCCCACTCGACCACCTTGGTGAGCACGTTGCTCACGCCCTCCATGGCCACGTGCGCCCCGCCCAGTTGCGCCACGGAGTCGTCCCCGTAGTCGGCGAGCACGCGCTGGAAGAACTCCCGCGCGCGGTCGGTGCCAACCCCCGTGACAGGCACCGTTCCGGTGCCAGTCACGTGCCCTGCGTTTCCGGTGCCTGTCACGCTCTCCGCGGCCACGAATTCGTCGAGGAGGATCCTCCGCACCGAGTTCGCGCTTCTCGAGTACCGGGCGAACAGGGCGCCCTTCACCGCCTCGGGCAGGCCGCGCAGCGCGAACACCGGGCCCTCCGGGTCAGTGACGTACGGCGCGACGCGCGCGCGCTCTTCCGCGCTCAGGTCGCCGCCCGCGCCCATCGGGCTATCCGAGCTCGTCCGGCTCGGTGGGCACCGCCAGCTCGCGCCGGCCGGCGAAGAGATCGTTCAGGCGGTCGCGCAATTCGAGGTCGCCGTGGTAGCGGGCCACCAGCGCCCACTCGTCGCCGAGCAGCAGCGGCACGCCACCCACCTCGCGGTCGTCATCCGGGATGTCCTCGTCCACGTCGAGCGGGATCTCCGTGATGTGGTGGCCCGTCGCATCGACGAAGAAGTAGTCGTTGAGCCGGTCGCGGATGTCGGCGTCGGGGCAGGTGACGGCCATCTCGGCCCAGGCCGCGGCGAGCAGGGCCACGTCGCCGCGGCGCGTGCGCACCACGGCGCGCTCGTGGTCGTGGTCGCCGTGGGTGTGCCACGACACCTCCTCGGTGAGCCCGGCGTCCAGCTGCTGCTCGAGCCGGTGGGACACGCCCTCGCGGATGAGCGACGCGCGAAGCGCGAAGACCTCCTCGTCGGCGTCGTCGGGAAGCGACACGCGGAATACCTCATCGCCCAGCGCCGTGCCGCCGTTACGGACGATGATCTCGGCCACCGTGCGCATGGGATCCTCGGCCTTGCCCTGGGCGCGCTCGCCCGACGACTCGGCCTCCGCGTAGCGGAACAGGCGACGGAACTCACCTGCCGACATGGGACCCACCTGCACCTCGATGCTCACCCGTCATCCTCCGGTTCCGCTGACGGCGGCATCGTGTCAGACCCTGCGGCGCGCTGTGCCCGCGCACGGAGAGCCGCAAGGCGCGCCGCGAGCTCACCCTCGGGGCCCACCCCGCCGGGTTCGTAGAGGCGCAGGTGCTCGAGCCCCTCGGGCATGCAGGAGTCGCTGGTCACGCGCCCCGGGGCGCCGTGCGGGTTCACGTAGCCCTCGCCGTGGCCGAGGTTGCGCCGGTTCGTGGAGCTGGCGTCGCGCAGCGCGATGGGTGGCACCCGCGCGCCCTCGCCCTGCACCTGCGCGATGGCGGCGTCGATGCCCCGGTATGCGGCGTCGCTCTTCGGCGCCAGCGCCAGGTAGGCGGCGGCCTGTGCCAGGTTGATGCGCGCCTCCGGCAGTCCCACGAACTCCAGTGCCCGGGCGGCGGCCACCGCCACCTCGAGGGCCCGCGGGTCGGCGTTGCCGATGTCCTCGCTGGCCGCGACGATCATGCGCCGCGCGATGAACTTCGGGTCCTCGCCGCCCTCGAGCATCACGGCCATCCAGTAGAGCGCGGCATCCGGGTCGCTGCCGCGCAGCGACTTGATGAACGCCGAGATCACGTTGTAGTGCTGGTCGCCGTCCTTGTCGTACACCACCGCCCGCCCGCCGGCGGCACGCTCGACCACCGCAGGCGTCACGGGCCCGTCGCCCGCAAGGCCCGCCGAGGCCTCGAGCAGGTTCAGCGCGTAGCGGGCGTCACCGCCGGCCATGCGCACGATCACCTCGCGGGCCTCCGGATCCACTGTCACCATGCCGCCAAGCCCGCGCTCATCGGACATCGCGCGCTCCACCAGCCCGAGGATGTCCTCGGGCGCCAGCGACTCCAGCTGCAGCACCCGCATGCGCGACACCAGTGCCGCGTTCACCTCGTAGTACGGGTTCTCGGTGGTGGCGCCGATCAGCACCACCAGGCCATCCTCCACGGCCGGCAGCAGGGCGTCCTGCTGGCTCTTGGTGAAGCGGTGGATCTCGTCGATGAACAGCACCGTGCGCGTGCCGGCGGCCAGGCGATCACGCGCCCGCTGCATCACGGCACGCACGTCTGCAAGCCCCGCCGACACCGCCGAGAGCTCCTCGAACTCCGCCCGTGTGCTGGTGGCCACCACGCGGGCGAGCGTGGTCTTGCCGGTGCCGGGAGGCCCGTGGAGGATGAGAGACGGCACGTCGTCGTCGGCGATCGCCCGGCGCAGGAAGCCCTCGGGGCCGAGGTGCTCGGCGTGGCCCGCGACCTCGTCGAGCGATGCCGGCCGCATGCGCGCCGCGAGGGGCCGGGTGCCGCGGAGCGTCTGCTCCACGGCGTCTCCGAACAGGTCGGGTGCGTTGGTCAGGGCCTGCCCCTGCCCGTGTCGCCGGAGTCATCTGCCGCGTCATCCCCGACGACGTCCTCGGGGCGCACCTCGTCGGGCAGCGGCGCGCCGGGGTTTGCGCGCATCCACGACACCCGCAGGAAGAGCTCACGGTCGGTGATGTCCGGGTCGAGGTCGAATCCCGTCATGCACAGGGGGCAGAGCGTGGCGTTCGCGAACTCGGGGATGCCGTCCTGGTCGGTGTTGCCGGTGGGGAAGAGCACGAGGTCGCCCAAGCACTCGGGCGTAAGGCACCGCACCCGGGCGTCGGGGTTCACGAATGTGCTCTTCGGGATGGTCTCTGGCATGCCGTTCGCCCCTCCATGAGGGCATTCGCCCGGTAGGGTCGTCGACCCGCCGGGGTTCCGAGGTTACGCCTCCGGCGGCCGTCGCGGGCTAATTGCTACTATTGCCCCGGGTTTTTCAGGGAAACGAGCAACGAGGCGAGTAACCGCATGTCCCCGAGCTACCAGGACCTCCTCGCGACGGCACGCGAGGTCATCCCCGAGGTGGAGCCCTCCGAAGTGGCCCCGAGGGTCGCGGCCGGAGACGGCCCGCTCATCATCGATGTCCGCGAGACCGCGGAGTGGGACCAGGGCCACCTTCCCGGCGCCGTGCACATTCCGCGCGGGTTCCTCGAGAGCCGCGTCGCGGCTGCCACCAGCGGCACCGACCAGGAGCTGCTCATCTCGTGCGCCAGCGGCCAGCGGTCGCTGCTCGCGGCGAAGACGCTCGCCGACATGGGCTACAGCAACGTCACCAACCTGGCTGGCGGCTTCGCCCGTTGGAAGCAGAACAACTACCCCGTCGAGCTGCCGCGCATCCTCAGCCCGGCCCAGCGCTCCCGCTACTCGCGCCACGTGCTGATCCCCGAGGTGGGGGAGGAGGGCCAGCTCAAGCTGCTCGACAGCAAGGCCCTGCTCATCGGCGCCGGCGGACTCGGCTCGCCCGCCGCCTACTACCTGGCCGCGGCCGGGGTGGGCACCATCGGCCTCGTGGATGACGACCAGGTGGACGAGAGCAACCTGCAGCGGCAGATCATCCACACCACCGATCGGGTTGGCATGAACAAGGGCGAGAGCGCGAAGGAGGCCATCCGCGCGCTCAACCCCGAGGTGCAGGTGAACGTCCACCCATTCCGAGTGAACCGCGACAACGTGCTCGACCTGCTCGAGGAGTACGACGTGGTGGTGGACGGCGCCGATAACTTCCCCACGCGCTACCTGCTGGCCGACGCATCGCTCATGACGCGCACTCCGTTGGTGCATGCGAGCATCCTGCGCTTCGAGGGCCATGCATCGGTGTTCAACCCGTACGACGGGCCCTGCTACCGCTGCCTCTTCCCTGAGCCGCCGCCGCCCGACCTCGCGCCCTCGTGCGGTGAGGCCGGCGTGCTGGGCGTGCTCTGCGGCGTGATGGGCAACATCCAAGCCACCGAGGCCATCAAGGTGCTGCTGGGCATCGGCGACACCCTGTCGGGCCGCCTGCTCATCTACGACGCCCTGGGGATGACCTTCACCGAGCTCAAGGTGCGGCGCGACCCCGACTGCCCGTCGTGCGGTCCCAATGCCGACCTGCAACTGCGCGATTACGAAGCCTGGTGCGCCGGCGTCGGTAGCCACGACCATGTGGGTGCCACGGCGTGAGCACCGTGAAGATCCCCCCGGTGCTCCGCCAGGCCGTGGGCGGCGAGCGCGCGGTGGACGTCGCGGGCGAGACGGTGGGGGAGGTGCTCACCGCACTCTGCGATCAGCACCCCGCCGTGGGGGCGCAGATCCTCACGCCCGACGGGGAGCTCCACAAGTACGTCAACGTCTACGTCAATGGTGAGGACGCCCGGCTGCTGCAGTGGACCGACACCCCGGTGGGTGACGGCGATACCGTCATGATCCTCCCGGCCATGGCCGGAGGGGCGCGATGAGCCGCACCGGCCTGGAGGCACCGCCGCAGGAGGTTTCGGAGGACATCGTGGCCTCCATCGGCGAGACGCCGCTCATCGACGTCTCGGGCCTGTCGCCCAACCCCGACGTGCGCATCCTCGCGAAGATGGAGAGCCACAACCCCACGGGCTCCATCAAGGACCGCACCGCCAAGAGCCTCATCGACGACGCCGAGGAGCGCGGGATCATCCGCCCCGGCGACACCATCATGGAGCCGACCTCCGGCAACACCGGCATCTCGCTGGCCATGATCTCCCGGGTGCGCGGCTACAAGCTCGTGGCGGTGATGCCCGACAACGTCACCGAAGAGCGTCGGCGCCTGTTGCAGATCTACGGAGCGGAGATCATCGAGAGCCCGGGCGAGACCGGCTCCAACGGTTCGGTGGAGATGGCCAAGCGGCTGTCGGAGCAGGAGGGCATTCCGATGCTGTACCAGTACGGCAACCCGGCCAACCCGCGCGCCCACTACGAGGGCACGGCCGCCGAGATCGTGCGCGACTGCCCGGAGATCGACGCCTTCGTGGCGGGCCTCGGCACCGGAGGCACCCTCATGGGCTCGTCGCGCCGGCTGAAGGAGCACCGCCCGGACATCCAGATCATCGCCTGCGAGCCCATGCAGGGTGACCCCGTGAGCGGCCTGCGCAGCCTCGACGACGGCTTCATTCCGCCGATCCTCGACATCTCGCGCCTTGACCGCAAGCTGCTGGTCGAGAACATGGACGCCATCGTCATGACCCGCCGGCTCGCGGATGAGCACGGCATCTTCGCCGGGGTCTCGAGCGGCGCGGTCTTCGACACCTGCGCGCGCGTGGCCAAGGGGATGGACGAGGGCACGGTCGTCGGCATCGTGTGCGACGGGGGGTGGAAGTACCTCTCGGCGGGCATCTGGACCGACGAGATCGAGGCCGTCGAGGAGACCCTCGACAACGGCGTCTTCTGGTAGCCGCACCGCTGCCGTGAAGCTCCCCGAGTCGCTGGCCGAGCAGGTGATCGCGCACGCCCGCGCGGAGTTCCCCAACGAATGCTGCGGCCTCATCGCCGGGCACGGCGGCGAGGCCACCCGCGTGCTGCCCACCACCAACGCCGAGGGAACGCCGTTCATGTACGTCATGGACCCCCGCGAGCAGATGGAGCTCATGGATGCCATCGACGATGCCGGGGAGGACCTGGTGGCCATCTACCACTCGCACACGCGATCGGCGGCGTACCCCTCGAAGACCGACGTGGAGCTGGCGTTCTTCGACCAGCCGCTCTACGTGATCGTGTCGCTGCAGCACCCGGACGAGCCGGTGATCCGCGCCTTCCGCCTGGCGCGCTCGGCCCCCGAGGGCGATCAGATCGCCGAGGAGCCGGTCGAGATCAGCTGACCGGCCGCGGCCGGCGGCCGCTAGTCCAGCGTGCCTGCCCGCCAGCCGGATGCCGCCTCGCGGTGATCGTCCCGGCCCTCGTTGAGCTTCACCTCGCGGAGGTGGCCTGTCTCGACCTCGTACACGAATCCGCGCAGGTGCTCCTTGTGGGGAATGAAGGGGCTCCGGAGGATGCGGCGCATCGACATCCGGAGGTCCTCGTCGAGGTCCTTGAAGGTCTCGACCGCCCACGCCGGGCGCACGCCCGTCTCGCGGTGGAGGTCGCCCAGCAGCTCATCGTCGGTGAAGCGCAGCATCCCGCAGTCGGTGTGGTGGATCAGCACGATCTCGCGGGTGCCGAGGAAGCGCTGGGAGATGCATAGCGAGCGGATCATGTCGTCGGTAACGGTGCCGCCCGCGTTGCGCATGTAGTGCGCCTCGCCGGGGCCGAGCCCGAGAAGACTCTGTGGATCGAGGCGGGAGTCCTGGCAGGCCACCACTGCGAGGTGCAGAGAGGGCTGCACCGCCAGCTCGCCGGCGTTGAAGCCATCAGCCCACTGCTCGGCGTTGCCGATCAGGCGGTCGATCAGGTCCACGTGAGCGCCTCCCATGCCGGTGTCGTTCACCGGCATGATGGCGAATCGCGAGGGCGTGGTGGGGGGAACCGTCGATCACGGCGCCCCCCACCGGTTCCTACTCCGCGTCGGCCTCCGAGGCCGGGGCGCTGCTGCGGCGCACGCGCCTGCGGCTCGCGGGCTTCTCGTCGTCCCCCGCGTCGTCGGCCTTCGCGGCTGACTTGGTGCTCGCCTTCGCCTTCGTGCCCGTGGCCTTCGCCTCGGCGGCGTCCTCGGCGGGAGCCTCCTCGTCGGCCTTCTTGCGCGTGGTGCGCCTGCGCTTGGGCTTCTCCTCCTCGGCGGGGGCCTCCTCGGCCTTCGCCTCGGCGGCGTCCTCGGCGGGAGCCTCCTCGTCGGCCTTCTTGCGCGTCGGACGCCC
>Ga0222714_10000966_pt1 | contig 32510 bp, 43 predicted proteins | sample C33_3DmetaG_FD_165048 | JGI IMG/M metagenome (GOLD analysis project Ga0222714, IMG submission 165048) | Estuarine water microbial communities from San Francisco Bay, California, United States - C33_3D | ecosystem: Environmental > Aquatic > Marine > Unclassified | place: USA: California... | reverse complement strand
CATCACCCTCTTCACCATCACCACACTTACCTAACTTCTGACCATCAGAACCATATCTATCCCAACCACCACCGCCTGATGAGCCGGTTTTACCTTTACCAAACCACTTACGAAGGTCTTCTTCAAGTTGTTGTAATTCGTTCTTTTTTCTACCTTGACAATGTGCTCTTTGAGAAAACCCTTTTGGATTATTACAATCTATGGAACGCTTATATTTCTCACTCCAATCTTCATTGCGTCTTGCTTTACTAGCTTCAATGGCTTGTAATTGTTTTAAAGCGTCTTCGTATGTATCGTGAGTTCCTAATCTATCACCGCCTGATTTTGGATATACAACATACTTACCATCTACTTTTTTGATGGTTTCAAACACTCCGTTGGTTTGCGTTTTAACAAACGGACCTCTTCTAATAGTCTTGAAGGGAACATTTATTTCTTGACCAAAAAGATTTTTTGGTGATAATACTCTTAATTTAACAAGTTCTGATTTATTATCGGTGGATAATACTTCAAATTCAATATCAGGATATTTTTTACCTTTTAGTGTAAGATTTTTACCTGTAATGAATTTATGAATTTTACCACCACTAACCGCGTTTGCTTCTTCAATACCACCAGTTGGAGTTTCTGCTGGGGTTTCTGAATCTGAAGGGGGTGTGGTGGGTTCTTCTTTTGGTTCTTCTTCTTTTGAAGTCATATAAAGTGGAAATGCGTATGTATATCCACCACACCTTTTTTTATAGTCAGCTTCAGATTCACCTTTTCTACGAGGGCTACACCCCATTTCACAAATACCAATAACATCACCACCTTCTTGAACCATTCTAAATTTTAGCAATGGTTTTCCGTTGATTGTGATATCACCTTTTTCGTTTTTACTTATTGACTTTACAACAATTCTTTTGTTTTTGAATTTACCACCAAGTAAAGTATCACCCACTTTGATTGGAATATTTATGTCTTCAGTAATTGGAACGCAGTTAGGAACCATCCGGTCTCCTTTTTTCTTGAGACCGGCTTGCTTGTATCCTTTCCAACACGCTTCTACAATTATCCCCACGGGTGATTATCCTTTACTCTATTAAAGAAATTTACCAACCCAAGAACTTGTGGTTGCATTTTTACATCATCAAAGTGTAATTCATAGGTATCAGTATCATACTTCCAATGAGCTTCACTTTCGCCTCTACGAACTCCCCAAATTGTTTGGCTCTTGAACGCATCATCAATTATAATATTTTTTGAATTCAATTTTTTATAATTAACTCTTAATTTACTAAATGATGATGGGTCAAGTGGTACTCTATGCTTGAAGATATTCGCTTCTTTTAGATTTGCTTTACTAATACCGGAAACTATTTCCATTACAGGATGAGAACCACCTTCTTCAATTTTAGCACCCAAATATTTTTTATACAACATTGCAAGAAATGGTATTAACTCCGCAACCATTCTTCGTTTCTCATCCTGATTTTCTCTACTCACTTTTACTTGTTGAGTAGCTGATGGTGGATTGTGAATGGTTTGAAGAGCTTGTCTTTCCAATCCTCGTTTTGTTTTTACCAAAGCCATTATAGTTTTCCCATTTTAATTAAATACGAAAAAAGCTCGTCTCCCAACTCAATACCAAATTTAGAATCCGATGGGTAGTGCATATGTCCCACGTTTCTAGCATACGATACATCATCAGCCAAAGCCATAAAATTGTATTTATGTTCAGGATATAAATATGAAAAATAATTAGCAAGAAGTCGTGATTGAGCAGAATGTCCTGATGGGTATGATGGGCTTCCGGCTGTGTCTGGTTTTTCACTTTTTAATTTTACCATTACTAATGGGTGGTTTGCAACTTGGTCAGGCCGTGGTCTATTATAATGATACTTCAATTTAAGAACAATTGAACCACTTTCATCCATAAGTTGTTTTATCAATTCTTTTGAGTATTTTAATTGATTTATTTTCATATAAGAATCAAAATACTTTTCAATATTATCAGTCTCCTCTACAAAAGACTTATCAACCTCTATATTAGACAATTGTAATAATTCTTTTTTTGTCTGACTTGAACTTGGTAATGATGGTGGGTTTCCCATAAAGTTTTTAATTGGGAAGTTTTCAAAATAACTTAAACGGATGTCCATACGCTTTTTATGCTTACTTGGAATTTCATCCGTGTAAACCATTGTGTTTAGACTATGGACATCTGATAATTTCATTTTAATTTATTCAAAACTTTATTGTTGTTAAGTATTCTTTTTTCAAACTTTATCTGACTTTTTCTACTCGTGGGTTTAAATGAAGCCAATCTCTTTTTTGCTGATTTTGCCATCTTATCTACCCTGTCCTCTATATTTTTTCTTGTAATTTTTTGAAGACTTTAATTGTGATGTTTTTGTTTTAGCATGAACACCTGGTCTACTTACTTTTGACTTCTCTTGAAATGAAGTTGTGGTTTGGGCTTTAATTTTAGCCATTTCATATCTCCTGTTTTATAGATTGATTTTTTTCACAACTACTTTTATCCGTGGGGTTCTACCCTCTGGAAGTTTATTCACAATTCCGTGAAACTTTTCTACCTTACTTTCAAAGAAATCCAATTCTAATACTAAATCGGTAAGGTTTAACATCAATTGAGATGATGTAGACATTTTTGGTGTATCTCTTCTCATGTTAAGAGATGAGTCTTGTCTATACAATTGTTTTCTTAAACCTTGTAAAATCTCAATAGCGTCTTCAACATTATCTATTACTTTTTCAGCAGACATCTTTCTGATTTTGGATGAAAGATAATCCGGACCTTCTGTGTATCCAGCATCACCATAGTGATATCCGTGGTTTGTTCTTACAAAGTTTTCGGAGTCAACATCTCTAACATCAATTTTAGGTGAGTGTTTAGAAGTCATTTCAACCGAAACTACTTTTTGTGGAGTTCCAATTAGCGTGTGTCCTTTTACACCACCATCACCTTTTACAACTTGAATAAGAGTATCTTTGAGTGTTTTCTTTGAAAGTGCCTCTCTGATTCTTGCACCATCCTTTGAGGGTTTACCACCCTTCTTAACAATCTTTTTTTCATTCTCATCATAACCAACCATGAGCGCTGTATTCAAAATACCAATACCATACTCATTCATACCTTCAGACCAATCGGTGATAGTATCTCGTAAATACGCTACTTCAACTCCATCAATAATTTCATGAACCACTTCAAGTTCGGGCTTGTAAGCCCTATCTCGGTTCTTCGCCATAATAAGAGTATCACCAACTCTTTTGGCTACTACGATACATTCGTTGAGGAGTTTTTTCATACTAATAAATATCAGTTAAGAGCGTCTTCCAATGATTTTTTTAGGGCTACTGAAAACTCGGTTCTTTCAAATGGTAGTTCTTCATCTTGCAATTGCATTAGGGTAGCAGCAACATTTGTTTTTGCCTTTCCAACACCATAATACTCTTTACCATTCATTACCACTTTTGTTTTTACAATTGTTTTTTTTGATTTAAATTCAAATGGTCCGATTTGAATTCCTGTGGTTGGAGCGTCTACTGAAATGATAGTTACCTCTACGGGCTTACCATCATCACATAATGAATATTTCTGACCAACTAACTCGGTTGTGATTTGTCTTGCACCAAAGGTTAATTTTTCAGCAGGAACTCCTGGTAGAGTTGCTAATGAAATTACCGATGAAATAAAATAACATACTACTGCGTTCATTGTATTTTTCCTAAATTAGAATTAGGGGAGGCGTTATGAATTCCGGTTCCCATTATGTAAAACTGATTTTGATTTTGAATTGTTCTTACTTGAGTTGGAAAGTAAGTGTTATAATAATTAGTATTTACATTACTTTCTATTGTTGTTTTTTCAGCTTGAGTAAAAATATATTTGTTATGATAATATCCATTTGAATATAACATATAACACCAGTAAATGTCTTCCCATTCAAACGTAGAACTGTTGTTACAATCACAAGTATAGAAGTCCCAATCTTGTAATGGTCCAAGCCCAGCTTTATGAAACATCATATAGTTTAAAGTAAAATCATTTATTAGGTGTGTTTTTTGAGATACATCAATGGTTACTTCATATTGATAATTGTTTGGATTATTAAAAGTTACTTGTCCATTTGAGTTAGTGTTTAGAGTTCCAATCAGAGTATTACTACCAACAGTTGTTTGAGTTTCTATTAACCAAGCTTGACCCGTTGAGAATGAAGTGGATGAAATTATTTTATAATCTAACCAACTAACACCATTAGATATTCCAATTTGTTCTTGATTAGAACCATCTGCTACAAATGTTCTTAACACTACAATTATTTTATTTGGATTGTTTTTTGGAAAGTATAAATCAATTTTAGTGTTGATACCTTGAATATTGTAAGCGTAACTACCCTCATATCTAATTCTGAATACATCACCCCAATATGAATCAGTATAAGTTTCAGTTGATGCATGAGACATATTGTTATCGGTACTACCATTGTTTACCGAAGTAAAGTGTAGTGTTGGTACATTTGGAGTGTTAGCCCATCCGTTGTATCCATTGTAATTTGATGTTCCAAATGTTAACCAAGCGTTAGCGTGTAAAGTTCCTTGAGTGTAAGTTGTAGAACCAACTTTTGGCTGATATCCAATTGGATATGTTATATTCACAAGACCTTGGTCAGAATTTGCGGTAGACCAAATCACATTTGTAGCTTGTCCTCTATCAGATGGAATGTTGGATGTTAATTGAGTTACAGTTCCGGTTGTAGCGCCGGGTATGATATGAGATACTGATATAGGAATACCACTAACATCCTGTGTTCCAATTGGAGTCAGAGTTATCGTTTGTCCAAAGGTGACAAATGGTAATAATATTAGTATCCATTTCATTTTAATAGGTCAAGACCGACTGATTGTTATAACCCGGTGATAATAAATAGAAATTACTTGTTCCACCCGATGTGGGAGTAAATGTGTATGAAGTTGTAAGTCCGGGTATTGTGGCTCTTAAATCAGAAGTTCCACTATTTAAAGTTGTCCATTGGGTATTTGTAAAGAGTAAAGTATTCTTTGTAAAAGGTGTTCCATTTATTCTATCAGCAATAATACAAATATCTGCAATTGTAATTTTACCCTCACCGCTCAAATCATATTTGTGATAGTGATATGGTTTTAAAGCAGTTCTACCCAAAATTACATCACTCGGACCATCAAAATCAGATATGGTTGGGTTGGATGAGACCGTTGGAACAACTACTTCAATATACCATTCCACCGAAGGGTTTGTTGGTAAACTGAATGAATATTGACCCGATGAGTTTGTAATTGAAGTTGATTCTAAAGCCCAAGCCGTTGTAGTTACTATATAATCAAACTCCAATACATAAGGTAAAGAAGTGTTTGGAAGGTCGTTCCACCTACCACCACTTACAAATTGGGCATAGTCTTCATTACCGGCGTTGTTAGGTTCACCACCATTCCAGTTGGTATAAGTAACCGCTTCATTAGTCACCCACTTCCATTGACCCTCTACTACTTCATCAGTAAATCCAATCCAACCAGATGGCCAAGTGTTAAATACAAATGTGTTTTCAGCTGCTGAAGTGATTGTTACCAAATGACCACCCATATTAGCACAAGCAGTTCTTGCGTTAGTCCAAGTCATTGAACTTGTAGAACGATAGTAGGAGTGTCCGTTATAGTTTGTTTGAGATGTGAAGCCAGTTAAGGTTGGTGTAATTCTTTTGTAAATATTTACTGTTATTCCTGGAATACCAACATTAGCATCAGTTCGGATGTAACCTGAATGGGTAAAGGTTTGAGAATAGCCCTCAATTGATACTAATAGTATAAAAATAAGAATAAAAATAAACTTAAATTTAGAAATCATAATTAGCACCTATTGAAATTATGTATGGAGTTGTTTTACTAAATCCGTTTTGAATATCAAACTGGTTGTATGTATAACTACTTCTAAATTTTGTAGCAAAGGTAAACACATCAGTTACATTATACTGAAGTGTTGTTCCGAAATATGTAGTTAGATTTGGAGAGTTCCAGTACCAAATATCAAGTGGGTCTTCTATTTCTTCTAAATGTACAAAATGAGTCCTAATAGAAGATAAGAAAAATACTTCAGGTCTTAATACCCATTTTCCTTTATTAAACTCTTTCATACCTAATAGCATTAAACTATATTTTGTCTCCGCGGCCGCTGGTATGTATTCATTTGCAATATCAAAACCCTCCCAACTAAAATCTTTTACAAATAAAGTATAACCAAATTTATAAGAATCCTTTTCGTAAGTTTGATTAAAAAAAGGAGAAATAGTAAGAGACTCAATTCCCAAACCTGATGACGCAAATGTCAAACTGTAAGTATTTGTTCTTAAAAAGCCATTATTAAGTTCTCTTTTTCTAATGTAGTTATATCCCAGTTTTGTGTACTCAAATGATGGAGTATTAGAAATGAATAAACCATTAGAGTGGTTTTTATTTTGCCATTGGTAGGCTAGGTTGTAGCTGAATATACTAAACTGTCCTAAAAAGCCAAAGGATAAGTTAGAACTACTAATGATATCATTATCCAAATCCACATACTGAATAGATGTCCATTCCGATACTGATTCAGAACCCTCTTGTTGGGTCTGACCAAATAGTGTTAGTGGAAAGAATAATAAAAATAACCATCTCATAACAACATCTTTGTTCCGGTCATCACTTGGTAGTTTAAAACTTCAGCATTAAGCTGATAAGCACCACTAAATGAAATACTCCACTTAAATTTATCGGTTAATTTAAAATCCATATTTGCCATAGGAACGAGTATGAATCCAGATTTGTACCATTGACCTTCATAATAAAATACATAGGGACTATAAATAGATAATAACATTAGATTAGAACCAAAAGATTTACCACCTTTAAAGTTTGTAAAAGCTCCACCAACCAAAGATATGTTTTGGAATTCACTTTTTCCTAAAGAACCAAATGTATAATTCATACCAAGTAGCCAAGTCATAGAACCTGTTTTTTGAGCATTTAAAAATGAACCCGTATTGAACCAATCAGTCTTAAAGTTAGTCATAAACGAATTTGAAAATACACCCATATAACCCTTTGATTTAAAACTACCATACAAAGTCATATTGGCCACATTCTCACCCGTTTGATAGTTGAATGCTGCGCCCTTAATAAAGTTTTGTTTTGTGTTAACGTGAGTTAGTGATAGGTTTACTTTTAGGTTATCTTTACCGGTGTCTTGAATGTTAGCGGAGTTTCTAATCACAACAATATCACCTGCTCCAATTAGAGCACCTCTTGCAATACGTTCTTGTTTTGATTTTTGGCGGCCGCCGCCACCTCCACCACCACCTTCGGATGAAGATGATTCGGAGTCACCACCACTTGCCGTTGTTGTAGAACTCTCACCCACAGCACCTTGTTCACCACCGCCTGTACTTTCACCACCACTTGAAGATGGAATAGAACCACCACCACCTTCACCTTGGCCAGATGCTGGTTGACCCCCACCCGATGGTTGACCGCCACCGGAGCCACTTCCTCCGCCAGTAGAACCACCACCACTTGATGACCCACTTCCACCAGTGGGTGGTTTTGAACCACCGCCGGAGCCACCAGAGCCACCATTTGATGAAGATGACCCGCCGGCGCTATTTTCACCAGCGTCACCACCGCCAGAACCACCACCCATATCACCACCCATACCACCACCGATATTTCCAGCAGTGCCTGAAGCGGAACCACTAACCGAAGTGGCTATACCAATAATGTTTGTGATATTTACTGCAGAGTTTGTTCCAATACTTGCGTTGGAATTGTTTGCGTTTTGACCACCATTACCCGAACATGGGTTTGAACCTGGTGGAAATTGAGCATTGATTTGAGCTATCCAAGCTTCATATGCTCCAGCTTGCAGTTGAGCCGCTGTAAAAGTTTGATATTGTCCGGCATAAAATAATGTAACCGAACCTGTTTGTTGTGTAATTGTAACTGTGTTTAGTATCCCTGTACAAGGGTCGGTGTAGCTATACTGATATGTTTGTGCAGCTACACCAAACCCCAATACAAGAAATAGGAGAGTTATCCAACGTTTACCATCCATTTTGTTCCATACGCTTGATGAGGTTCATAGTAGCAACCTCCAAAGCGCGTTGTGTAGCGATACCTACGGTAGAGTTATCAAACCCCATAGTTGGGTTTTTGAAGTAACCCTCACCAACTTGAGTAGATGTTCCTTGACCTGATGCTACAATATATTGAGAATTATCCACATTTACCATGCGGATTTGAATACCAATAATTGTAGTGTTGGTTTTATTCAATTTACCCTTGTCGTAAGTTTCAGCGTAAGATACTGAAAAGTCATAGATTTCAGCATACACAATATACTTTGGCAATACCACAGAACCAACATTTAATTTTGTTTTACCATCACCAAGACCTTGTAAGTCTTTTTCCCAAGTATCCAACATTTGATTTACAATAGCTTCTTTTTCTTCAGCATAAGTAAATCTACCTGTTGTTTCAAAGTTTTCTACAATACGATTTGATACACCCATACCAACTCTTTTGTCACGAAGTTCCGGAAACATATCCCAAAGTTCTTTGTTAACATTAAGAGTAGCAAGTTGAACCACTTGTTTTTCGCCTGTATAAGTTGGTAGTGTATTTAGAGGTTGTGCTTGTTCAAACTCCGCTTTGTATGCTTCGGTAGAAATAGATGACTTACACGAAGTAGCCATTGTTCCCACAAATAACAATCCACCCACCACCATAATTACACCCAATGGTGCAAAGATATACTCTAAAATTGCATCTTTACGAGTTCTCATTGACCACCTGCGTTTTTAGCTTCTTTTTCAGCTTTTAATCTTGCAATTCTTTCAGCAGGTGTTTCCTTCTTTTCAACCACGGGAGCAGGAGTTGCTGCGGGTTGTTGAGCTGGAACTTCTCTGATGATTTCTCTTGTATGAGTACCACCAGAACTTTGCTGTTGAGTGTTGTTATTTTCAAGGTTAATAACCACAGGAGCCGCAGCAGGTTGTTGTTGAACTTGCTGAACTTGTTCAGTTTTTACATCCGACTCTTCTTCTACACCAAAAATCTTATTGATGTTTGTAGTTGCCCAGATTCCAAAACCTGTAACAGCAGTTCCAGCTACTCCAAGGATAGTCTTTTTAAGACCTGATAGTCCGCCTTCTTGTTGTTCTTCTGACATCACTTCTTCCTTATTTTAAATTAACCTAATTCTTCTTCATCTTTTTTCTTGCCACCGAAAATCTTTCCAGCTTCAGCAATACCAAAAGCACCCAAAGTAATCATTACGAATGAATTGAAAATGGTGTCAGAGATGATTAACTCTTTACCCATAATACCTGTTACCACATCAGCGCCGGCGAAGATAGCCATAACTGAAAATGACAGGAATCCAACGATTGTTTTTTCATTAAAATCGTTTTTGTCTTTGAAGATGTCTACAAATGCCATATTCTTCCTTTTTATTAATATTTAACAATTTTCACAACTTTTTCTCTATCCGCCGCAACTAACTTAACAAAGTATACTCCCTTTGGTAGGTCTTTTACATTTATTCCATGTAATTGGAAACCAATATTGGTAATCTTTGTTTGGTAAACTTTTGATACTTGACCACCGATGTTGTAAATTACACCAGTAAAGTCAGAATTTCTATATTCGTTAAAGTGTTCAATCACTAACCAACCATCAGTAAGGTCAGTAACCGGGTTTGGATACACCTTAAATCCGGTCATCAATTCAGCAAGGTCAGGGTTCATTGAGTTTCTATTCACTACTGAACCATCGTTTGGTGATGGTTTAACTGATAGGTCTTCTGCTTTTTCGTTACCAGCAGATTTATCAAAGATTCTCAAAGGTGAAGTCTGCCATCCAATTGGATTGATAACATTAAATACAAATGTGAATTGGTCAGTCATTGTTTCAACCAACGATGGGTTCATTTTATCTTCGTGTCCTGCGAAGAATACTCTACCCTTTTCTACTGAAATTAATGATGTCCATTTTGATACATCATCACCAACTTTAATAGAACTAAATTGGAAGATTGTAGTATCAAACTCAATACCCATTTGAGCAGCACCAATCTTATTACCAAATGTAAACATGGTAATAGGTACTTCCATTTGATTATTTGCAATTACCAATTTAGGAATACGGAATTGAACCGTGTCATCTCTATTGACCATATAAACTGCTGGGTCAAGGATGTATTCAGTTCCGTTGCCCGGATTTGCAATTCTCGCCATAATAACCGCGGGATTGTTGTAGCCCGTGGTTGTTGCGTCACCCACTACATAAATGTATGGATTTATTGAGTCAAGTGAGTTTACAATAGTATCAATTTGATATCTTCTTGGTGAAGTTGTCCAGTTTGGAATACCGGTTGCTAATGTAGCAGTATTGTACTCGTTTGGCCATAATACCGATACGTTATTTACGCCAGTGAATAAGTTGTCCCAATCCGTAGACTGAAGCGCCAATCTATTGAACACGGCAAATGCGTCAGAAATTGTTGCGGTTTGAGATTGGTTGATATCGCCTTCATACCACTCAATACCACTTAAAGTATCCTGCATTGAAGCGTGGTTTGCTAACTTGTATGCATCCGTAATTGAAATAGCACCACCATCACCCATAGTATCGGTTTGAGCAGCAATTTTTAAATTCCAATATGCAGTATCAAGTGGGTGTGTAAATGATACTAAACCAAATGCGTTTGTTGAATCCGATGTAATTGGTTGCCAAGTTGCTTGAGGAGTTGATTTAAGTCTCTTTGCAGCAGAGAACCAAACACCTTGCGCTGGAGTTCCATCTGCGTTTTTAACTCTGATTGGGAATGTGATTGGTTGCATTTGGAAAGCACCACCATAATTGAACAATCCCAAAGTGACATCCGTACCATTTCCGGTAGTAGCAAGGTTTGAGTATGATGTAGTACCGGTGGTAGCCATTGAGTTTACCACACCTTGATATGTTGAACCATGTGTTAGTCTCACTTTGAACATAGCACCATCAGCCCAATCAAAGTTTTGGTTGTTTCCGGTATAAGTTCCGATGACATTCACATAATCACTACTCTTGAAGTAAGAACCATACTTGTCTGATATAGAAGTAGCAGTTGGTCCCCAAAACACTTCAATGTTTGAGAATTTTGTGTTGTCGTAAAATAATCTGAACTGAACAGCTTTTACATTACTTGCGGTTGGGTTTGCAAAGTGAATGTAAATATCGGTGGTTGCTGATGTATCTTCAAGAGTAAACAAAGTATCAACCAAGATATATGGGCTATTTGAGTTTGGAGCCACTAATATCTCGGTCTTACCATTTTGGGCTACAGCGCCAATTGATAAAATCCCTAATAAAAGGAATAATAATTTTTTCATAGTTTCAAGTCCTATTAATTGTTGACCCGAAACTTCTTAAAAAACTCTTTTAAATAACTATCTTAAACGATATCTTTTGATTCAATCAAAGTGTAAGTAAACTTCTTATTTCCAGCAGCTGCTGCTTTTCTTGCAATTGTCATAAATTGTTCAAAGTCGGCTGCTCTTTTGAATACTTGACATCCTTCAGACCAGTTTTCTACAAATGTAGAGTCAGCGCCTGCTTTGTGAATATTAATACCAAAAACACCTTCTTGGATTTTAGTTTCATCATAGTTCATATCACGATTTGCATCACGATAAACTTTTACCTTACCAAACTGCTTGAGAGCTTCGTACTTACCTTGGTGAAGACCTAAAGCGTGTGAGTCAATATATTGACCTGGAACTAAACGAGCAACACCAGCTGCGTTATGGTATTCTTTAACACCTTTTGTGCCAGGATCGGTGGTATTCATCCACTCGTTGTAAACCCAAACACCATTTTCTTTGTATGATACAGTAATTCTATCATCAAAAGCGTTAGTTACTTTTGTACCCGTATCTGAATTACGAACACCTACGATATTAAGTTCAAGGTCTTTACCTTCAAACCACTTGTATCCCTTTGCTTTTACTGCTTTTTCAATTGATTCTTTGTTGTATTTTGCAGCAGCACTTGGTTTTGCAGGAGCAGCAGCAGGTTTAGCAGCGGGCTTAACAGCAGGAGCTGCTGGGGCTTTGAGACCTAATTTAACTAATGTTGATTCTCCAACAATACCATCGGCGGTAAGTCCGTGTTTCTTTTGAAATGCTTTTACAGCATCTTCAGTTTTTGGTCCAAAGTTACCGATTGGGTCAACGCCTAATGCTTTTTGGATTTCTTTGATGAATTCGTTATTATCACCTCTTTTGTAAACAGCCATTTTTAACTCCTATTTTAAAAACCAAAAGGATATAGTTATCCCTACCTTAATAAGTATGGACAAATTCTCGTGGAACTATCCACAAAATATCAAACGGGTCTAAAATATGATAATGAGTGTCGGTTGATTTAATAATCGTTACTCTCTCTTCTTCTACGAGACTTCCCCGATGATTGGAAAAGGTCTTCACCATCTTGGCTTTTATTTTTTCCATTTTTTTTATTGATTTTTTCGTATGATTTAAATTCCGTTGTGTAACGGTCTAATTGTTGAATATTGATTTTTGCCATTTTATTGAATAATTCGTAAACCATTAAGTTTATCCAAGAATTGTTCTATGGAATAAGATTTATTATTTTGGTCTTTGATAACTACCTCATCAAGGTTATCAGGATACTTTTGTATCATTTGTTGAAGGGCTCGGAAACCATCCTCTGCCCAAAAGTTTTTGAACGAAACCTCACCCAACACATTTGGAGAAAAGTTTGGATTTTTAACATCATCCTCTTTTAACAATATGTAATACATCATAACTTTATAAGATTCATTTCATAGTGTTTTACTCGGTTGACCTTTACTTTAAATATATCAAATTCATACTCACCACTATCAAAGTTGTTAGAATCAAAAATTTGTGATAGATTTTGGATGAATTGAAATGACTGACTATTCAGTCGTTCTGCGTCAAATTCCACAATAATGTCCGACTTTTCATCCACATTTATTCGTTTTGACAAATCAAATTTTGTGTTTGGTTGTTCAGACTGAATGTATTGATTGATTACATCTTGAGAACAATCAACTTGCATTCTATCACATAATGGTTCTAAAAATTCAAGGTGTTTGGCTTTACAATTTGTAATTACAAATTCTACATCGTATTTGTGTGGGATTATGGGTTTCATTAAAGGGTCGTGTTTAACAAGGTGACCCCACTTACGAATAAATTCTTTTGTAGAATTAGTCATATCAAGCTTCCACTTCTCGTGTCTTTTTTCATCACCACCAAATGAACCAGCACCTCTACCAGTTAGATGATACACTAATGAATCCCAAGACTGAATTAAAGAGTATCCATTCAATACAAATCTATTGAACAAATCCGAATCTTCTCTACATGAATGCATGATAGGGTCGTGTCCACCAATTGACTGAATATCCTCCTTATAAATCATCCACGGAGCAAATACACCTTCGGTAGTTTTATCTTTATTCTGCGCTATCAAAGAATCAACATAGGAATCAAACTCCAACTCTTTAAACTCCTCGGGCCACAATCCAAAATCTTCAAGTATTTTTTCTCCAGCGTTTGGATGTAATGGTGGTTCAATACGAGTAGAACAAACAACTGATAATGGTTTTAGGTGTTTAAAAGCGTGTAAATCTGCGTCTTTACCCAGCATCATGTCTGCGTGAAAAATCATCACAATATTTGTTTCCGATTTATCAATACAATAATCATAAGCTTTGCCAATACCATATAAAGATTTTCCCAATTCTGGATTCACATAGTATTTTACACCCAAAGATTCAGCATTTTCTTCTAACCACTCAATTGTACCATCCTCATCAGAATCTACAAATACAATAATATCATGGTCTTTACGATATGCGTTTTTTCTAATAGATGGAATTGCTGTTTTCAAGTATCTCAAATTTGATTTACTTGGAATACAAAATGTTATTTTATTCATACTTTAATTAGATAGTCCATTACAGGTTTTTTCCAATCAGGAAGTTTATCAAATTTTTCTTGTTTTATTTTGAATTCAGGATTACTAAAAAATTCAGGATGTAAAACCCAATCTAATGTAATCATTGTTCTATCGGAAGAGTATGGCTTTGTACCTCTATGGAATGCTGTGGTGTTTGCAATAATCAAATCTCCAACATTTGCTGTAAGATATTTTACTTTATCCTCGCCATATATTGAATTGATTTCATTGGTATCCCATCGGTATTTGTCGTAACAACCCTCAAATTTATTTCTATGACTACCCTCTACAATACAAAACGGACCACCATTCTCGTCCACATCATTTAGATATAAAAACATTTTAATAAATTGAGGACTGTTTGGGTCTTGATGATATATTTGCGTATGGTCTTCTTTTAAGTTATTTACAAAACTTTTTCTCAAATTACAAGTACCAAAATATGGTAGACATCCAAAGTAATTAGCGGCCAGCACAACTAAATCATCGTGAAATGCAACATCCCAAAGAGACTCAACATTCAAAAGGGGTTGGTCAATGGTTGTCCACAAATTGGAGTTTCGTATTTCAGTTTCACGACCAACTCCGCCGCCGGCCATTGCTTTTTGAAACTTACCCTCTGATATGTAATTTTGCGTTTCGTTGTTTAGTTTTTCTAAAAGGTCTTTGTCAAAAAAGTCTTTTACTACAACATACCCATTTTCGTGTACTTGATTTGTAATTTTTAGTGCCGATTCATCAAGTGGAAAATCAAATTGTTCTTTTCTTTTTGTTTCATAAGATTTCCACTTTGACCACTCATCTGCAATTTTATTGCCAAAATCACCGCGTATTGCGCTTTCGTATGTTAGTTCTTTATAGTTCATATTGTTCACTCAAATTAGTAATCATATTATAAGGTTTTCCCTTGCCGAGATTTTTAATATCTATGTTTAATTCTCTACCTAATCTATAAATACTATTTCCAAATTCTTGAAACGACTTCCAATAAACATCATATGGATATTCATCCGCTGTACCAACGTGGTTTCTAAAATAATTTTGAGGGTCAGTTTCTCTATCTTTACTTATACCATCTATACCACAAATATACAACATTTTTGGTTCACAGGCAAGAACTAACCAACAAACACGACCGGCAACACCTTCTTTACCACCTAAAACATTGTAAAGTATCAATCTTGATTGATATTTTTTATAAAAGTTTTGAAATTCAATTGATTCATAAAATGGATGAACTTTTGGCTCAAATCCAATCGTACATCTTGGATTTTCATCTAAAAAATTAATAAGTCTTGAGTCCTTTAAGTCAACCAAGTCAGATAAGGTTATATGTACTGGTTTTTTTGATACAACATAATCATTTAAATAAAAAAAACTTGTAGTTACCAACACATCCCAATCATAACTTGACCAATCAACATCACGAGCCGATGGACCTGAACCAAGAACGAGAACTTTTTTATCAGATATGTTTTCTGATAATAAATCCGTATTACCTTTTATAAATTTAAACATGGGTAAAATATTTTTTCCGTTTGAATATGTTATATTATAAAAATTTTTCATATAAAATTTTAGCCACATTGAATTGCCACTCATAATCAATATCAAAACACTCCAACTCATCCATTGGATACAGCTTTATTCCACCTTCTTTTTCAAAATCACCCATAAATCTATTTTGTGATATCAAATCTAAACGAGACGCATACAAAACATGAGCTGCTTTATATGTTACCTCTACGGCCTTGGTATTCATGATTGTTTGATTTTCGGGCCATGGTGTAACTAACTTACCATCTTTGTTCCAAAAATAATCTTTCATTGGAATAACTCCAAACAAGTTTTCTTCTGACTGATTTATGAATTCGGTAACAAATCCATCAATTGTTTCTACCTTTAATAGTGGTGAACAACCATTTACTTTTATCACATATTTAAATGGTAATTTGTCATGCCATTCATAAATTTTTTGAAGCGAATTGTCATTATTAGCGGACTCCTCACTTCTATGGTATATGTTTAAATTATATTTTTTAGCTATATCTTTTAATTCATCCTCAAATACAGAAACGTAGATGTTTTCTTTTGGTATTACGTTTGAATTTAAAAGTTTGTTAATAGCAATTTCAAACAAATTTGAGTCTAAAAATGGCTTTAACATTTTTTTAGGAACTCGTTGAGAGTTCATTCTCGCTTGTAGAATAACTACCACATCTGATATTGATTTCATTTTATTTTTTGAATACGTTCAATTCTATTTGATATATCATAATCAGCGTCTATTTGTTCCCACAAGTCATCGGAACTCCCCCTTAACTCTGATATTCTATTTTGCATTTTTTTAGCTGAAATGTAGACGTATTTTATACGAGACATCAGCTCTTCAAACACTTCAGGATGTGATTCGTGAATATTATTGATGACTAAAGTATCAACTATTCTACGCGTCATTTCACATATTGTAACCTTGTCGGTGTTGGTAGTTTTTATGGTTTTAGTATCAAAATTTACTAAATTTTTTTCATTGTTTCGTATGAACTCGTTAAGAGAGTCACCATCATCCCATTTTAGTGCCATTTGTGTACCTTTATATTTAATTTTTCTAAATCGGAAATAATTTTGTCTTTTGACAAACCCACCTTTTCATCATGAAATTCAACATATATTTCATTCATAAAATCAGCAGTATTTGTTTCTATAAGTTTGTTAAGTATTTCATACTCAGCACCCTCTATATCCATTTTTACAATTATGTAGTCTGTTTTTTCAAAATTATCTGATAAAAACTTTGAAAAATCAATACACTCTACTAAAACTTCTTCTTCACGTTGGTGTATAGACATATTCCAATTTGATTTTTCCTTTATCAAAGTAGAAGCTCCGGTATATTTGTTATCATTTCCATTCCGGTCTACTACAACAACATAGAATGGAATTTGGCCATCGGTAATCCAAACCGCTTTACTTTGAAGTGACAAAAAATCGTGTTTATTTTTATATTTTTCATACAAGTATGGATTTGCTTCAAATGCATAGTATTCAAAAGAATCACCTAACTTGTTTCTAAATTCGGAAGTTACATCTCCCATGTTATATCCACAATCTATAAATATTTTTCTCATAATTCGTAGTTGTATATTTTTACATTACCATTGAAATTCCAATCTTGAGTTATTTCTTTACTAATGTGGTTATTTAATTTTTTGTGATATGGTCTAAAATTGTATATCATACAAATCCGCTCTGGCTCTTCAATTGGAATGGTTGCTTTGTGTGCAATATTCTGACTAAAAACGATAAAAGTACCCAAATCACCTTCTACATAGTATTCAAAAAATCCTTGAGTTTTTAATTCTTCTATTTTTGATAGGGGAATCCTACTACCTTCATATAAAGGGTCTGATATTGATGTTGGAGATGTTTTTGTACTATCTAATGCAAAAAACGAATCCGAAGAAACTAATGTTAGAAAGGCTCCATTTTTTCTTGTAGTTGGTGTAAGATAAACCATGATTTTTATCTGACCCACTGCGCAGTTGTCGTAATGCCACAACCACGAAGATTGTTCTTGGTTGGTTGTAATTTTATTTTTATAGGTATGTAAGTGTTCAACTACTACCTCGGTTCCGTACAGTTTATCCGATAGCTCTTTAGCAAAATGTTCTCCTAATTCAATTACTTCAGGAACATCCAACATATTGTTTATTTTTACTAAAAGAGAATCATCTACTACATCGCCAGTATCTAACCTTTGTAATACACTTTTTGATATGTTTGAAACTAAAGTGTGATAGTTTTTGGGCAGGGTTATTCCTAAATTTACACCATTCAAATCTAATGTAAATTTGGTTACATCAAATTTGGTCTGATGTGTTTTTGATTTTTCTATGTAATCAAAATACGATGTATACATTATCCCCTCAATTTATTACGAACGGGCATTTCAGATTCTGTTACTGTAATGATACCATCACCATATGCTTCTTCTAACTCACGGATTCCTTTGACTAACTTAATCAGACCTTGAGGTTCTACCGAAGCCATATGGTCGGTTCCCCACATTGTTCGGTCAAGTGTAATGTGTCGTTCAATAATACTTGCACCCAAATAAATTGCCGCTACTGAAGTCCCCAATCTAAATTCATGACCCGAATATCCAATTTCAAAATCAGGATACAATTCTAACAAGGTTTTGATACCTGATAGATTCAGTTCATTAATTGGAGCTGGATAGGTAGAGTTACAATGTAACAATCCAATTTCATGTTGATTATTATATTTTACCTTTGCATCACGAAGAACTTCTACTGCGTGATTGATTTCTTCTTGAGTTGACATTCCGGTTGAAAATATAACTTTTTTACCAGTAGCAACACATCCCTCTAACAACTCATCGTTTGTCAGCATTGCTGATGGAACTTTGATAAATGGAATGTCGTACTGATTTAAAAATTCAAGAGAATCCATATCCCATGGCGATGCTGACCAAGCAATACCCTTTTGTTTACAATACTCATCAATCTGGTCGTATTCTTCTTTACCAAATTCAACTTTGTATTTGTAATCAAGGTAGGTCATAGTCCCCCAAGGGGTTTCCCTCATGATTCCCTTTTGGTGTTCGGGAACACAAACATCCGGATTTCTTTTTTGAAACTTCACAGCATCACATCCGGATAGAGCTGCAATGTCAATGAGTCTTTTTGCAATATCAAGGTCACCGTTGTGGTTAATCCCAATTTCTGCTATAATATATGTTTTTTTCATTTGTTGTAGGGTATTTTAATTACTACTTTTTTTACTTCTTGCGGATTGCCAGACGCAAGTCCTGGTATATGTAAATCTTTTGGATATAATATCACAAATTCATAAGGTTTTAGAACTACGCGTCTTCCCTCTTTTATTGGTTTGTATAATGCGTAGTCCTTTTCCGTATCATACTCTTGAACCAATTCTACTTCATCTTCTGAATATATTTCTATCACCTCTTCACCTTCAGTTAAATATTGAATATCAATATGTTTAAGATGACCTTCAGCTAAACAACTCTCATCTTTGAGTTTAGTAGTGTATACCTGTTCCATTTAGATTTCTTCTATTCGTTTTGTTTTATCACATATTAACAAATCATATGCTGGCTTCTGACCTACACTTAAATTGTGGTATTTACATCCCCAATCATCTAATTGTTTTTTAGTTATATCATACCAATCAATTCCAGTAACACTACCTCTAGCACTCCAATATGTTATAGTGTGTCCTTGGTCATACAATATACAAATTTTTTTTATATTTTCCAAATTTGGAATTGCATTTTCATAATTTCTTTCACCATCGTAAAAACAAATGGTCTCATCTATGTCAACGTAAATATTCATTTTTTCCAAATAAACCAAGTTGGGTTTGCTGATTGGGTGTGAACTCTAAACATTTTGATATCTTCTTTGTGTTCTTCTACAAACTCATCTACTGCTTGTTTTACACCACACTTTACACCACCCCAAATGGTTTCTGTTAGCATATAATCATGTCCACAAAACAAAGTATTACACTTTGACCACCAGTTATTAAGGTCTTCTTTTACACCTTCATATGAATGGTCACCATCAATAAAAATCAAATCAAAGTAACCATCTTCAAATCTATTAACAATTTCGGAGTTGTTTGAAAATGCTCTAATAATTTCTACATTATCATCATTAGAAAACTTTTTGTATAAATTTTCGTATTGTCGTTTAGCCTCATCACGATTACGATTCATATCATTTTGCGATGGCGTCTCATACAAGTCCCAACAATCAATTGCAACGGACTTTTCACTTACGAGGGGAACTCTTAATGAAAATGTATTACCTTCTCTAACACCTATTTCAAGGTATGTTTTTACATCATTAAATCCATTAGTAGCTTTACCGCTTAATGAATTAAATATTTCTTCAGTTAGTCTCATTTTCTAAAAAATCTAAAATTCTAATTGACGCATTACCATCAAGTTCATATTCATCAAATAGTTTGATTAAATCATAGTAGTCTTTTTTTGGTTTTGATAAAAATTCACAATCCCAATCAAAGTCAATAGTATTACGCTTAACCATGTCCATAACTATTGAATTGGTTTGATTAAAATTTTCAAGTCGGTCAACATCAATAAATTTTTTAAACTCTTCAATAGTTGGTATTTTCCATACATTCATCCAAAACTTAGCGGAGTCTTCTACACCATTTCCTGTTTCGTGTATGAATGTATTCATGTCGTTCATTTTATCAGACGCACGACACACATTGTCTAAATTAACAATCGTTTTGTCAAAGTAAAAACCAAAATTAAATACACTACTCATCTGACCAATATGAATATCACATAAATTTGCAATATCAAATACATCACTTTCATCATACACAACTTGTACACCATCTACTATAAATGGATTAAATTGATGAACAAATTTTGGGTTTGTTGGTTCACCCGGATAACACTTGTAAAAAACTTGATGAGTGTCTTTTGCTTTCTCAACTAATGTTTTCAGCGCCTGAAAGGAAACATCTCGTGTTGTATTAATTACACCCCAAAACAATATTTGTTTCTTGTTTGAATCAATATTGTATTTTTCTAAAGACCCATTTAGTTTTATGTTTGAGAATCGTGGATTACCAACCACTTTTATTTTGTCACGATAACTTTCATCCATACAATCAAGTCTACGCTCCTTTGCAAATTCACTATGCTCAAAATAATAATCAATCATATTTTGTGGATAGTTCATTCTTGACAACATTTCAAGTCTATTTTCTATGTTGTTTATAAGGTGACTGCTGACTTCTACCAATCCTATTTTACATCCAAATTTTTGCTTGAATTCGTGGATAATTGATTGTTCGGGCTGCCAACGTTCTCTGGCTAAAATTAAAACATCCGGCTTAAATGGTATTACAAGACCAAGGGTTTGTGATACAACCGAATCTCCATTTTCAGAAAAATTACCATCATAAGAAAAATATTCTTTTTGATGTGGGTGTTTTAATTGTGTTTCTTCACTATACAAAAATAAAAAATTGTGACCTCTACGTTTTACTTCCAAAGCAATGGGTAACAGGGTCTTGTAGTATTTATGGTCACCAGCGTATAAAACTATATTCATATTAAATTTCTCACCATCATGTGGAATGATGTGTTTTGTGTTTTAATTTTTTCTATGGTTAGTTCATCCAAATATTTTTTACCGCTACTTTCCCAAAGGTGGTGTGAGTATGCATTTTCAAATTCAAGGTTTCTTTCAAAAAGGGCTTCAATATGGTCTTGATGGTATAGGGGCCAGAAAAAAGCTTGATGATTTAAAATTGTTATTTCACTTGGAATTTGTTTTGATAACCAAAGAGGATACGCAACGGAGTGAGTACACCAAGTTGGTGAGCCCGGAGGTCCTCCACCAAACGAATATTCAAAGCCCATCAACCATCTTGTAATAAAAGTTGAGTTTGGTTCCGAAAGAATTATAGCTGGGCATAATCCTTCAGACCCATCAACTCCTTGTTGACCCATAACTACTTTGTTATTTAGTAATTCAGTATATGGTTTTACAAAGATAGTATCCGTATCAGCATACACACCACCCTCATCTAAAAGAACTTGTAGTCTGATTACATCAGATTTGTGGGCTTGTTGTATGATAGGTTTTCCAAAAATTTCAACAGGCGGTTCTACGAATTCTACCCTTACCATAGGTTTCGTTAAATCCCACCACTCTCCTTTTGGTTCAGTATCTACCCAAATGCTTATGGAGTCAAACTTACCACGAACATATGCGGATTTAACTGACAAGTAGTGATGTAGTTTCCATTCCCTACCACCACCACTTAAATGAACATAGTGTAATTTATTTGGAATCATAAACACAAAACAAATTATGACCAGAGCCGGGTGTGATATCTGAACTTGATTTAATCTCTTTACCTAAATTTTCAAGGTTACACTTGTTGAACTCTTCATCGTAGATTTTATAACCATATGAGTGAATGATATCTAACAATTCTTGAGTTTCTTGAACATCCAATCCATTATAAATTTCGGTAATCAAATATGGATGATGGGTTTCAATAATTGGTTTTAAGGTTTTTAAGATATCTTTATCATGACCCTCTGCGTCTACTTTTATTAAAGATACCACACCCAAGTCAATTTTCTCATCTTCAATAAACTTTGGTAAATTTATACCATAAACATCAATTGGGATTTTGTGACCAGTTACACCAATACCAAAGTGTGTACGAGTAGCGAAACCACCATTGCAAAATCCCATGTCGGAATAGTGAAATGTAAGTTCACCCTCTTCATCCGAAACCGCATAATTGTATGGATGGATGTTTGTATTTAGTTTTGAGTTTTTTTCCAAAACTTCAAAGGTGGCGGGATTGGGTTCAAACGAAATTACTTTGTCCGCAAATAAAGAATATGCAATGGACATATTCCCAACCTGGGCTCCAATATCAATGACGGTAGAATTGGATGGAATAATCTTTGAAAGATTTTGTAGGATTTCTTCGGTAAAAAGATAATCAACTTCCCAATCACCTTGATATGGGTGTAACCATCTATGATATGAGAATTCCTTACCAACCCTATTCAAGGTTATGGTTTTTGTATCGTAATGATTACCGCTCTGCTTTAGTACACCTAAAACTTCTTCACGAAATGGCTTTATATCAAACATAGATAATTGTAAAATTTTCTTTATGACACACGAATCGTTTCCAAAACACCCATCACGATAGGGTTTCGTAATATTCGTTTTGTCGTTCTTGTCTTTCTATTCCTTTTGGATGGTACAATGAAAGTTCTTCGGTCCAAGGTAAATTTGAAATGGTATCGTATCCAACGAGCTTCTCGTGAACCCTGTTTTCCCAACGAATGACTCCATTATTCTTATAGATTCTCCATTGGGGGTCTGGAAAATTTACCCAACCCTTTTCATTTACTTTCCAACTCCACTTCTGAATATGTTGTTGAGTCAAACCATCCACCGTATTTACTCGTGGAACGAGAATGACATCTACATCATTTTCTTCTAAAATTGGATGAATGTTATCCATAAGAACTTCATGTGGAACTTCATCCGCATCAATCTGAAAGATGTAATCACCCAAACAAGCTTCCGTTAAGGCGTTTTTCATATGTCCAAAGTGACCATCAAAGTGATATCCGATTCTTCGGATACTATTACCCAAAATATTTAGGTATTTTTCTACTTCTAATGTTCCGTGATTTATATCGTAGAACACCACAATTTCATCTTGTGGTTGCTTTCGGTCAATAAGGAATGTGAGTAATCTTTGTATTTCAATAAACTCATTACAAACCGTAACTGCGTAACTAATTTTCATAATCAATCATCTTTCTGAACTTGGTCTTCTTGTCTTCTTTTATTTGCCGCAGCAACTCTATCGTTTACACCATAGTTGTAATTAAAAACCATTATACCACCCACATTCTTGTAAATCAAAGTTCGGTATCCTTCTTGTAGTTTTTTTCTTTTGATTTCACCCATGTAGAATGCTTTGGATGACTCATCAATTCGTAGTTTGGTTAAGTCCAACTTACGAACACGAGTTGATTCTGCCATAATCTCTGGGTAGTCTTCCGCTAATTTTGAAAATACGATTGGACTAACTTTATCAAGGTCTATACAATGAAGATACTCTTTAAACTTTGGTTGTAAAACAAACACGAAATAATCACCCTTTTCACCATTTGCTTTGGTGTAATCAATTTTTGCAACCATACCTCTCTCCAAGTTTGACTTTTGGAGTCGTGTGGGGTCGGTCATTTTATTCCGATGTTGGTTTTTAAAATCAGCCATTTAATTTCTTCAATTTAGGTAGTTGAAGTGTAACTTGTTGTGGTCCCTTACCGGCGTTATGTTTTTCTAAAATATCACCAAGTAATTCAGTCATTTTCTGAATCGTGAAATTATCTTTTACATACTTACGATTTTTACGAGACTTCTCTTCTGCTTTCTTATAATTATCGTAAACCCACTTTAATATACCACTAGCATCGCCATAATTGATAGTAAACCAACTAGCTTCTTTCATAATCCAATCATTTGCTGCGGATGGGTGTACTTGTTTAACATCCCCACCCACTAAAAAGTTGTAATCTTTGTGTAAGAAATCTAAATGACCACTCCAATTTGATGCGATAATCGGTTTTCCACTAACACAAGCTTCTAATAATGGTCTACCAAAACCTTCACCCTTTGTAAATGATACATGCGCTTTTACTTTTGGGTGATTATATAATGAATTCATTTCCTCATCCGAAAGGTCACCATCAAGAATGTAGATATTTGGTAGATTCTTTGAGTCAACTTCATTTTTAATCATTTCAATTCGCTTACGAATTTCGTGTACATTTGTAATACCCGGAGATACAAGTGATGTTTTTAAAATTAGTGCTGGCGCCTTGGATTTATTTTTAAAACTTTCAAAGAATGTATAAACCAAACCACTAACATTTTTTCGGTCTTCGCCAGAATTACCCGGTAACCAATGACCTACAAATAAAAACACAAAGTCTTCTTTTACATCCGACATTACTTTATTTACAGAAGAAAATATAGCTTTTTTATTATCATAAATGTCCGCATGAAATCCTTCAAACAAAACCTCAACTGGTTTTTCAAGCTTTAACTCACCAACTTTTTGTTTGGTTTTATCATCCATTTTGTCATAAGTAACAGCCAAAGTTGTAGCAGAGTGTTTAGATGATACGAGGTTTAAGTCCATACGATTACATCCCTCAATAAATGCTGGGCTAGCTTGGTTGGTTTCAATCACCGCAGATATACCAATATTGTAGTGACCTACGGGCTGAAACTCGTTGGGGATTGTAATCTGAATCCACACATCTGGTTTGATTTCCAACTTGGTAACAAATCTTGAGGTCAAATCGGAATCGGCTTCAGTAAGAGCCGTTTGTGGTGTACCTCCCCATCTTTGGGGTAAAATACGAATATCCCACTCTTCACCCTTTACTTCAATAAGAGAGCGAACAAAGTCCCGTGAACGAGAACCATAACCACTTCGTGTTGCAATCGGGCAACTAACTACACATAATTTTTTCATGCTTTATAAATTTCAAATCGTTTACGAGGAGTCCAATTTTTTAAACACCCTTCAATAGCTTCAACAAATCTACCACCCATAGATTCCATAGACATACCTGCGTCTGACTGAATCCATTGACTACCAATTTCACCATATTCAACAAGAGCTTCTCTACCTTCCTTAAAAGACCACTCAATTTGATTTGCTACTTCATAGTAATCAACTCGGTCATCAAAAATGTATGGAGTTGCAGGTGAACCTTGAAGAGATAAGTTAGACGGCCATACAGGAAAAACCCATTCACCCCACACCAATCTACCACTACTTTGAAGCCAATCCCAATCTCTACGATTGTGAAGAGAACCAATTTTAATATAATCTTCTGCAGTTAACGGTTTACCATCCAATTCAAATCCACATTGGTCTTGAAGACCGCCGGTAACATTCACAATAATTGGAGTTCCGGCTCGTAGAGCTTCACACGATGCAAGACCGAATCCTTCGTTAGATGCGATGTTTAGAATCACATCACCTGAATTGTAAAATAAGTTAAGTTCTTCGGTTGAGAATCTTGCATCCGTAAATTTGTACTCACCAAACTCACTATTGTATTTGATTACCTCTGGAATATCCGTTCCGTTATCATCAATTGGTTGAGTGTGCATGAACAATAGAACCTTTTTGTCTTGGTGTCTTTTTGCAAACTCGTTGAACGCAAGAATGACATCACCTGGAACTTTTCTACGAATGTTTCTATTGTTCCAAAGAACTACAAAGTCATATTTGTCAAGACCATATTTTTCTCTGAACTTTATCAAGTTTGAATCATCACTTGGTAGTGGTTTAAACAATTTTGATACTCCGTGTGGAATATACTTGTAAGCCCAATCTTCTTTCGCCATTCCGTATTTTTCCAACACTCGTTTGTTAATACCATAGGTTTGTTTTGAAATGGACATCAACAAATCACACGATGCGTAAAATGGAGCATTCCACATTGGGTCTGGTAAAGAGTCCCAAATGTTGTAATACATAATAGGAACAAACTGGCGAACTTCGTGTTCCATATTGTATAACCATCCCCAAAAACGAGGGTCGGTGAAGTGCAAGATAGCATCCGGCTTTTCAATATTAAGTAGATTTCTCAACACATCCGGAGTTCCATATCCCGTAGATGCGTAAATCTTTAAGTATGCGTCTTCAACACCGGTCTCTTTAGCAGCGTCAGCTGATATATCAAATACTTTACCTTCATCAGGATGTTTTAGAGCAGCACCCAACTGAACCCAATCATACTTGTGTAGGGTTGATAGGACTATTTCTTTACTCTGGGTTGCGATTCCACTATGCAATCGGAGGTCATCTGATAGAAGTAAAATCTTCTTTTTCTTTGGTTTATTTGGGTCTACTTTTCGTAGCTTTGGTAATTGTAATTCCATATCGTAACTCTTTGGTATAAATATTAAAGTTGACTATTTAAAATACATTTTATTGTTAATTACTAACACATCAACATCGGATTCTTCAAACAATTTCATAGCGTCTTCGGGCGTTTCAACAATAGGTTCACCCTTGATATTCAATGAGGTATTCATCACAATTGGAACGCCTGTAATTTGTCTGAACTTGTCTATCAAATCATAGAATTTTTCGTTATCTTCTCTACGGAGAGTCTGAACACGACCTGTATTGTCAATGTGAACTGCGGATGGAATTTCTTGTGGTTTTTTACAAGGAACTGTAAATAACATAAATGGTGATTCAAAATCCATTTGGAACCATTCTTCTTTGTATTCATTCAAAATCACAGGAGCAAATGGTCTATACCACTCACGGAACTTAACCCTTGAATTTAGAATGTCTTTCATTTCTTTTCTTCGTGGGTCGGTGATAAATGAACGATTACCTAACGCTCGTGGTCCAAATTCAGAACGACCTTGAAACCAACAAATAATTTTACCATCTGCAACCGAATTAGCAATAACATCCAAATCCAAATCAACTGCGGTGTATTTGCTTGATGGTTGATAATCATAATCAAACCCAAGATACATTATTTCTGAATTTTTATAATCTACCTTGTCATTCAACAAAATGTGGTGATAGGTGTATAAAGATGAACCAATTGATATACCATCATCCCCACAAGCAGGTGCTAAAAAGAAGTTTTCAAATCCACTTTCAGTAATAATTTTATAATTTGCATTACAATTTAAAAATATACCACCAGCCGCACATAAGTTTTTATTGAACTCTTTACTTTCGTTGTAAAGGTCTTGTGAATATTTTACTAATGAGCGTTCAGCCATATATTGAATATCAGCTGCAATATCCATCACTTCTTTTGATTCTGACTCTTCTTTGGTGTACACATACTGATGTGGTCTTGTGTAAAAATTGTCTTCATCTTTTTTAATTTCTCTTGGATACCAAATTTTTGGAAATTTACCACTAACTTGAGACCATAACCAATCAACATAAAGATTATCAAACTCTTCAGTTCGTTTTCTCATAGGTTTGGTCCACTTTTTCCAATTCTTTTTGGTTTTCGGACTTACTTGCCCATAAGCAGCTAATCCCATCAAAACACCCGCCTTTAATACGCCAGGCCCAATACCACACCATTCCGTAGCAACATCGTAAAAGTTTCCATACATATATTGTGGATTCTTAAACCGATTTATTTGAGTATCCCAACCAAACTGCATTGAACTACAAGCCATGTGGTCACCTATACTAGCATCAGCTGTAAAAATCATAGACTCTCTAAATGGTGATAGGTAAAAAGCGTATGCGGAATGTGCTGTGTGGTGGTCTACGAAATAACCTTGAAATACTTTGTCAACACCATCAATTAAAACCCACAATCTAGCATACCCAATGTGTGGAGTTGTTCCACTTCCATATGGTGGGGTTATTCGGTCAATGTATATTGGTAAAGTCCAACCCAAACCATCAATTGATTTTGGTGTATGATTTGGGTCAACTCCACTTAATATTCTACTTTCAAGCTCGTATGTTCCATAGGTGCTTAATGGATATTTTGTATCAAATGGTGAGTAAATATCCATAAATGGAATTGATGGTTTATGCCAATACCCCATTGTAATAACATCAACATCCTCAATTGATACACCATTTTTTTCCAAAAATGTATCAAATACTTCACGAGTAATTTTATCATCTTTTTTTCTACGAGATAGTCTTTCTACCGCAATAGCAGATACAATTTTACCATCACGCATTAAGGACAAGGATGCGTCATGTCCTGTGTGTATTCCTAATATAATCATTGTACGAATGTAACTTTTTTATCGTTCCAATATACTCTTTTTTCAAAGTGTTTCCACTCTTTAATATCAATTTGACCAAAATACATAATCTTGTCTGCGTTTTGAGCAATCAAGTCGTATTGGTGTAGTTTCTGCGTTGGGTGATGTGGTTTGTCGTAGTATTCTTCAGACATTCCACTATATAGGTTCATGGGGGTAGATGCTAGGTTATATTCAATATATTTTACATCCAATTCTATGCAAAATTTACGAACCCACTTCTCAATACCATCTTTATTACCACGACTGATAATTGATAGTTGGTCTCCAAATTTTTGTTTTAGTTTGAATATAAGGTCTTTGATTTCACCACGATTTTCATATCTAGCATCACCTATCAATGCAACCTTCATATCTTCTTTTCTATTATATAAGCTTTTTACACGCAATCTATTTGGGGAATGATTTTGATATTTTCTCATTAAAATAGCTCTCGCAACTTTTGTTTTTCAATAACCGATTTTACTTTACTTACATAATTAGGGTCTTCAGCATAAGAAGCGTTCAAATATCTAAAATATTCTTCTTCAGTTTGAATACCACCTAAATACCTACATTGGTAAAATGCGTAGTCATATACTGACTCTTCCCATGTATCATAATATGCGTGGTTATTTTGTGTTCCTTTTGCGGTATTGACTCGTTGACGAGCTTGTTTCATACCAAATAAGTTGTTGTTCTCTCTAAAGATTTTAGATTTGAATTGACCTGTTTCTACATAAGATTGAGCCAACGCAATATGTGGAAATTTCATATTAAGGTCTTTCATCAACTTAACCAAATCATCTTCATTAAAGGGAGTTTCTTTGATATTCAACAATAGTATATTTTTCTCATAGATACTCAAATCTCCAAAAGCAGCATATCTACCAATTCCATAAGAAATACTACCAATTACAAATGTGAATCCACTCAAAATAAGAATTAGCTTTCGTAATCCAATTTTTTTGAATTCCAACAGGGTTTTATTGTAGCTATACAACATAATTAAGGATTTTGATTAAACAGCGTGTCGTTCTGATTTAGGACACAAATCGTATCGGTCCTTGAAAGGACAAAATCTACAATTTTTATTCTTATCACCAGCTTTTGCAGGAAAGGGACCATCGTGTCGGTAGGTTCCATCCTCATGAAAAGCGGCTGATACAAAGGTATCAAAGTTTGTTGTGATTTCTTTCAGAGTCCGACTCCCAGCAGCGGGTTTAAATACTTGAACTCGTTTGTCGTAAGCATTCTCACTTAACTTTCGTTTCAATATAATGTACTGAACATCAATTCTATCAATGTCGTATCCGTATTGTTCAGAGAAAAACTTCTTGTATAAAATCAACTGAGCCGTTTTTGTTTTGTCAGCTTTAGCCCACTTATTCCAACCACTTGTAGATGTTTTGATATCATCAATGATAAGGCGAGAATTTTCAGTATCCTCAAACACAAGGTCAAGGAAACCTTTCATCATTACATTTTCATTGTTTGTCGGATAGTAAATTGGCAACTCAATACCTACCAATTTGATTTTCTTGGTAGAAAAATATATTGAACGTTTCTTCTTCAAGTAGTCAATAATTTCAACACCATCTTGGTAGAACTCATTCATTTGTTCTTTGGTGGTAAATTTCTGACCATAGATAGCCATTGTCTTTTTGTATTCACGAGCCATCGTATCCCTTAACAAAGTGTGTAAGTCAAGTTCATTGGCTTTCTTCACGGTTGAAGAATACATCGTATCCAACCAAGTTTGGATGGTTTCGTGCATTGAAGTTCCAAAGATGAGGTGAATGGATGGGTCATCAATTTTGTGACCATCCATATAGGTCAACTTCCATTGTTTGGGACAATTAGCCCACATCGTATATTGTGAATAGGATACCTTCACATCTCCCTGCTTTTCTACATAAACAGGAATTTGAAGTAGTGTTGTCTTTGACTTTTTCATCTATACAAATATACGAAAAAGTTTTTAATTATCCAAACTTTTTACAGCTTTTTTTAGCTCAACTTCAACTTCCCAACTCGGCCTGCGTTCACGGATATACTTTAAAATACCCATAGCCACCTCATCAAACTTTTCATTGGTTACAATATAGGTGACCTCACGAACAACTTTACCATTGTCATATGCAACTTCCAAAGCACCCATTTGAGCACAAAGTTCACCTTTGTAGTAAATGTCCGTTCCTTTATAAGAGAAGTCTTCCGTAGAAATATTAATAAGTGAAATTGTAGAGCAAGAACTTAAAAACAAAACACTTGCCAAAAAAAGATTTTTCATAATTTTATCCATTTTTGATTACTATCTAATCTAAACGAGCCAATGTGTTCTCTATTCCATTCGTTTGGTGATATCAAAGAAAGAAACACATTCCCATCATTACCCACATAAAGATGGTAGGTATCACCTATCACAGGTTCAAAACTAAATTTAGCGGTATAAACTAATTCATTCCATCTAAATTCATCTACCAATCGCTGATACTCTTCTTTGAGTTCGTTGAACTTGGTTTCTAATTGTTTGTTTACTTTGTTGACTCCTCGTTGTTTCCAAAGGTCAACATCTTCGGTTTTTATACTTGGGGCTCCAACATTTGTAGCGTATGGTAACAGGTGGGCGTTATACCCACCTTCTTCCGAATACACTACATAATCAGGTTTTTTACTTTCCCCACTTTCCACGCTGAACAATCTGAGCGATAATACCATAGACCGAAAGGTCTTCGTATGTATCTTGGATTGACTCACCAACCTCATCCGGTTGACCCAACACGACCATCTGCTTCAAACGATTAACTTTATCATTGATACGGAACCATAGTCCGGTCAAAGACAATCTAACCTCATCTTGGGTTTGAAGTGAGGTTCCCACGGAGATATTACCAGGTCCGTAGTTTCTCTGCTTCTTACAAAAAGTAAGATACATTTCATCCAAAATCTTTTTAAACTCTTCAGTAGTTTGTGGGTAGTTTTCTTCACAATACGCAACCGCAGATTGTTCTTTAACTTCACCATAGTTGGGGCGTTCTTCTTCACCCACCCACTCTACTTTGGTTTTTGCCTCTTTAATCATTTTAGCCATTTATCTATTTCTTTTGGGTCAACCCCATATTTAACAATTATTGATTTGATTTCATCATTGGTAAGAATATCAAGGTAATCCAAAACTTCACGAGATGATACTTCATAATATTTGCACAAATACTGAATTACATTTTTATCCCATTTGTCTTCGGACTTACCCTTGATATACTTGTTGAATGATTTTTTCTTTGGTAGAATATCCAAATAGAATTTGTAAACCTCTTTAGGAGTCAGCTGACCATTGGTGTATTGATTTACAATGTTTACGATTTCAACATTATCAATACCCATTGACAAAAACCGATTCACCATATAGGTTTCAAAAGTCTTCTTGTCCATAGGAGATAGTTGTTCCCATGGAGTTTTGGAGTATGTTATACCATTAAGATGGTCAAAAAGCGATTTAGCTTTTACGACCCCATCATCACTTTTCTTCGCCACCTTCAAAGAACTCTTTAGGAGTAAACTTTGGGTGTACGGTTCCACACTCATTACAAACAACCACAGGGATTGGAAGCATTGATTGTTGACCATTTGGTGACATTACCGCAGGGACTTCTTTGAACATGGTCACCTCGGTGAAGAAAATACCCTCACAATTAGGACAAGTTACTGTCTTTAGTTTGAAAGGGTCAACATTGATTTTTGGTGCTTGTTGAGCGGGTTGTTGTTTACCACCCATTGGAATTACTTTACCTTTTGCCATTTTAGATACTCGTTACTATATTTAACATCATCGCCATTACATTGATTTCTTTATCAACTACCATAGCGTCTTTATACTGACCATCCGCGATGTTTAGAATGGTTTGTCCGACCTTACCTTTTGCATAGTCATCTACTCTATCGTAAAGGGTTCTATACAAAGGTTCAAAACTTTTTACACCAGAATCAGCAATGATTTGTCTGACATTGGTGAACTTTGTTTTTGCATCATTATTA
>Ga0222714_10000965_pt1 | contig 32563 bp, 37 predicted proteins | sample C33_3DmetaG_FD_165048 | JGI IMG/M metagenome (GOLD analysis project Ga0222714, IMG submission 165048) | Estuarine water microbial communities from San Francisco Bay, California, United States - C33_3D | ecosystem: Environmental > Aquatic > Marine > Unclassified | place: USA: California... | reverse complement strand
TCATTCAACACTGGAAACTACGAGATACCACATTTGTTCCTAAAATTGTCATTGATGTGGCTAATGGATACATGAATTCTTTCTATGATTTCATTAAAAAGGTTCGTGATACTGTTCCTGATGCCTATATCATGGCAGGAACTGTAGTTACTCCCGAAGCAGTTGAAAGAATAATCTTGTCCGGAGCTGATTTAGCTCGGGTTGGCATTGGGACAGGGGCAGTTTGCACGACTCGGCGAGTCGCAGGTGTCGGGTATCCACAATTTTCCGCCTTGCAAGAGTGTGTTCCCGCCGCTGCTAGTGTTGGTGGAGGTGTGCAAAGTGACGGAGGATGTGTTTTTCCTGGGGATTTTTCAAAAGCTTTGGCTGCAGGGGCCAAAATGGTGATGGCCGGCAGTATTTTTGCTGGTCATGAGGAGTCAGAACAGGAAGTGCGTGATGGAAAAGTCATTTTTTACGGGATGAGCAGTCATGCAGCCCAAGAAAAACACAATCAACACAAAAAATATCGTGCATCCGAGGGTAGAGTTGTTCAACTTCCATATAAAGGATTGGTGGAACACACCATTTCTGATATTTTAGGAGGTATTCGTTCAACTTGTGCCTATGTTGATGCACTAAATATATCGGAATTGTCTGAAAAGGCGAAATTTATTCAGGTAAACAATGTCCTTAACCGCTCCTTAGAGCCTTACACGGTGAAATGATGAAACTTATTGATAAAATTGTAGATTTCCTACTAAAACACCTCATGAAGTATAAAACTAAAAGGAAATTAGCAGAATTAAGAAAAAGGGATCCCTTTATTTACCATTAATATGAATAGTATTGAAGAAATTCCTACAGAATCATTGGATAGTATTGCGTTCCCTTCACAAAGAATTATAGGATGGATGAATTTAATTCGTGATGAACAGATGCGTGATAAAGACCCATTTAGAATTCTAGAAAACTTTTGGCCAAGTCAAGTTAGAAGTAAAGCTTGGCTTGTAAATGTTTTAAATTTATTATATCCAAATATTTCTGGAAACGCATATGTTGTGGGTGGTTGGTATGGTCTTTTAGCTCAAATGTTATTGGATAACACTAACATTCAAAAAGTTTATAGTATAGACCGTGACGAAAATTGTAAAAACATAGGTCAAAGATTAAGTTGGTGGGACCGAAGAATAGAATTTGTTCATTCTGAAGCTAAAAATTTTCTGGTTGGAGATCCTGGCAGTATTGATGGTGTACGTTATGATTTTAGCTTTAATGTAGGCTCAGACGCTTTCTATCATGAAAACATTCAAGATAGCTATGCCAGTACTCCCGTAACGGAAGAAATGGTAACTTTAACAAAAGAAGATTTGGAAAATTTTCATCATGGATTTGCTTTGAATGATGCCAGAAGAAAAGTTTACAACAGTAATAACTTTAAAGGAACTGCAGACGATGTATCTGTCATAATAAATACTAGTACAGAACATATGACACAAGAAGAATATGATGAGTGGTTAGAATTGTTACCAATAGGTATACCTATCATTTTACAAGGAAACAATTTTTTCAATTGTGAGGATCATATTCGGTGCCAGAAAACTTTACATGAATTCAATCAAGTACATAAGTTACAAAATATACAATATTCAAAATTGCTAGACTGTACACAATTCCATAGATTTATGACCGTGGGATATAAAATATTTTAATTTGAGGTTTTGTCATGTCATATAAACAAGCATTAACAATTTTTCAAGATACAGATAGAAAATTAGCAGCTATAAGTCCAACATTTTGTGCCGCAAAATGGCTTCAAGTAACATTGCATCTTAGCACAGGTACTAATCATAGCTGCCACCATCCTAAGGTTCATTTAATCCCACTGGAAGAATTGGAAAAAAGTCCGGCTGCGTTACATAACACAGAATATAAAAAGCAGCTTAGAAAACAGATGAAGGAAGGAACTCGGCCCGGAGAATGTGATTATTGCTGGCGCGTGGAAGATTCCACAAAAAATCAACCAAATGTATACAGCGACCGTATCACTAAAAGTTCTGAGTTATGGGCATCCCCTCATTTAACAAAAATTGCTGCAATGCCTTGGGATGCTGATGTGTATCCTACTTATGTTGAAGTGGATTTCGACACCACCTGTAATTTTAAATGTGCTTATTGTTCCCCATTATACTCAACTACATGGATGCAGGAAATCAAGCAGCATGGTCCTTACTTGCTGGATGGAGTGGGGTTCAACGACATAAGTGATTTAACGAAAGGAAAAGGATTACCTATTCTTCAATCTGAAGAAAATCCTTACATTGAAGCATTTTGGAAATGGTGGCCAGAGGCTGTCACACATATGCATACTTTCAGAATCACAGGGGGAGAACCCCTATTAAGCAAACATACTTTCCGTGTGTTAGACTTTTTAGCTGAAAATCCACAACCACAATTGGTGTTTTCTGTGAACTCCAATCTTGGATCACCCCCAGAAATTATTGAGAAGTTTATAGAAAAATTACAAGTTCTTGAGCAAAAGAAAGCTGTGAAGGCCATCCATGTGTACACAAGTTGTGAAGCTCATGGAGAAAAAGCAGAATACATTAGATTTGGTTTAAATTATAAGGAATGGTTAGCCAACGTAAATTCCATACTTAGTCGGTTAGAAACATCTAAAGTAACCATCATGTCTACTTTCAATGTTCTATCTTTGTCATCCTTTCAGGACTTTTTACAGGACATGCTAACTATTAAAAATACCTATGCCACTAACAACAGATTACTTCCGTTAAGTGTGGATGTACCGTATCTTCGACATCCAGAATGGTTGGCTCCTTGGATAGCAACAGAAAATTTCATGTCCTACATAGAAGATTGTGTAACTCTAATGTATAAGAACCAAGAAATCACAGATTGGTTCCCAATGCAGAATCGTGGATTTTATGACCATGAAATTCATAGAATGCGCAGAATACATTCATTGTGTGCTGAGCAAATGGGGAACACATATAAAAATTTACAAGCTAGAAAAAACTTTGCAATGTTTGTTGATGAGTATGATAAGCGCCGTGGAACAAATTTCCTTCAAGTGTTTCCTGAATATGCAGACTTCTATCACTACTGCAAAGAAACTATTGTACCCGGTAACGAGGACATTCAATTAACCATGACGAAACAAGTATGATAATTTGGGGAATCTCAGCCAATAGCCATGACGCTGCCATCACGGTGGTGGAAGATAAAGAAATATTATTTGCTTCACAATCAGAACGATATTCTGGTGTGAAGAATGATGCACATTTAAACTTTGAAATTATTGATGATGCCAAGCGTTATGGTGAACCTGATGTCATTGTCTGGTATGAAAAATCCTGGTTGAAGTCACTTCGGCAAATACGAGCTGGTCAAGGTTTCAATTTCTTTAGTAATGAGCCAGATGTATACATGCGTCAGTTTAATATTGATACTCCAGTCACCTCTGTGGGACATCATCATAGTCATGCCGCAGGAGGATATTACACTTCTCCCTATCAAGAAGCTGCTGTATTAGTGATTGACGCCATTGGCGAATTTGACACTACCTCTATTTGGCATGGTACAGGCACAAAATTAGAAAAGAAGTTTTCTCTGAAATATCCTCATAGTTTGGGATTATGGTATTCCGCCATGACTCAACGTGTGGGATTGAAACCCAATGAAGAAGAATACATTTTGATGGGTATGGCAGCATATGGTGACCCATTGAAATACACCGCCATGATATTGGAAGATTTCTTTGATAGTAAACATATGTTGAAGATGAATCACAATCTTCATCGTGGGTGTATGTGGTGGCGTCCAGAATTAAACACCGAACAAGACAAATATGATATTGCCGCTGCTACCCAATTCATCTATGAGATGTCTTTTCATGATTTACTAGATGAAGCCAAGAAGTTGACGGGAAGCAAAAATCTGGTGTTGGGTGGTGGATGTGCCTTAAATTGTGTTGCCAACAGCATCGCATTTCAATATTTTGATAATGTCTGGATTATGCCAAATCCAGGAGATGCAGGCAATAGTTTAGGTGCTGTAGCTGCCTATCAACAAGAATTTTTAAATTGGCATGGTCCCTACTTAGGGTTAGATATTGGAACAAAATATCCCACCGAACAATTAATTGATACATTACAAACTGAACAAATTGCGGGTGTGGCATTTGGTCGTGCTGAATTTGGACCCAGAGCATTAGGTCACAGAAGTTTGTTGGCAGACCCCCGGGGGGATGACATCAAAGACAAGGTGAACGCCATCAAGAAACGTCAGAAGTTCCGTCCATTTGCTCCTGCCATTCTTGCTGAACATGCTCATGAATATTTCCATATGCCGACCGCAGAAAGTCCATATATGCAATACACGGCATTATGTAAACGTCCTTTAGAATTTCCCGCTATCATTCATGCTGATGGAACATCCCGTGTTCAAACCGTGTCTAAGACAGACTCACCATACTTCTATGAATTTCTTCAAGAATGGTATCATGAAACAGGATGTCCTATGGTGTTGAACACCAGTTTGAATATTAAGGGTAAGCCTATGGTGAATGATAGAAAGGATGCCTTAGACTTTGAAAAAACATATGGGGTTAAAGTGTTATGATAAAATTAGCTTTTGATTATTACGACGAGAGAAGAAAAGAACCTTTTCCTAATTTAACACCTAAAGCTGTGCGGGAATATTACAATAGTAATCCAGTAGAGGAGATATTGAGATATGATCCCCCCACGCCCTTTCCTTTAAAAACCACGTTGGGACAATTTTGGCAATATCTCCCACAGAAGTATGAAACTGTTATTTTAAATAAACATCCTGTTAACATTAACCGTGATGATTTCTTTTTATATACTTTTGGATTATACGGTGACCACAACAACTTATTAGCTTCTAGTGGTTATAAAACTTCTTCTTCTGGCGTACAGTATAATGTAGGATTCTTGAACAACGTATCACCAACCGCAATTAATTTGTGTAGAAATGGGCAACTTAAATTTGTCGTTAACTATGCTCATGAACCTTTTAGTGATTACAATTTTTTAAAGAGATTTCAAAAAGATTTAGACATCTATCAATTATCTTTAGAGAAAGATTTCTTGTTTTTTGTAGGATCTTCTAATTTTTTTGACCGACATCCAGAAACTAAAGGAAAATATAACATCATCTGTGAAAATACACCGATGACGGATTGTGCTAATGTTCTAGAAGAAATGAAGATTCGTGCTATTCCTTCTATAGGATTTAAAAGCGAACTGATTCATGAGCATGAGTTAGATACATTGCGTGAGAAACATTTCATCACTATGAACAAAACACAAAAACCACATAGACTTTCAATTGGATGTTTGTTTGAAAGTAAAAATATGTGGGATAAGGTTTATGCTAGTTTTTTACAAACTGGAAATCTCAGCCCAACTTTGACAGGTGATGATATTTTAGATAATGAGCTAAAGATTGCCAAAGAAAAACTTTTCGAAAAAATGCCCATTGTTCTGGATTCACACGGATTCGCACCTGAAGAAATTCCAACAACTCGATCCTTTAAGAAAGAACTGTATCTAAATTCCTACATATACATTGTCACTGAAACTGTATTCAATGATGATGTTTTCATTTCTGAAAAAATTTGTAATCCTATTATCGTATTACAACCTTTTATCGTAGTGGCTGGCCCTGGTTATTTAAAATATCTTAGAGACTTAGGGTTTAAAACATTTAATGGATTTATTGATGAAAGCTATGATGATATTGTAAACAATCATGAAAGAATGAGAGCTATTCTTAAAGAAATTGAAAGAATTTCCAATATGCCTATCGAAGATTTACATAATTGGTATCAATCTATAAAACCAATTGTAATACACAATAGAAATTTGTTGTCTGAAAAATATGCAAGGCGCGAGCTTTACATTGACAATCTAGAAAAATTTGTACGGGAGTGTAAAAATGTTAGCACAGAATAAAGTATTAATTACAGGCGGTGCAGGATATCTAGGTTCTGTTGTCACGGAACATTTATTATCCGCAGGCTATTCTGTAACTGTATTAGATAGTTTAACATATAAACAACTATCATTATTACATCTATTTAAAAACAACAATCTTAAATTCATTTTAAATGATGTAAGAAATAAAACTCTACTACAAACATTAGTTAAAGAACATGACATCATTATTCCTTTAGCTGCAATAGTAGGTATGCCAGCTTGTGATAAAAATCCGCAACTTGCCATAGATTTAAATTTTCATCAAATTGAAAATATTCTAGAGGTTCTTACTCCTAACCAAAAATTAATTCTTCCAAACACAAATAGCCAATATGGTTCATCTGAAGCTGTAATAACAGAAGAAAGCCCTTTTAAGCCATTGTCATTGTACGCTAAAACTAAATGTGATGCAGAAAATGCCATGTTAGAAAATGGAAATGGTGTATCTTTAAGATTGGCAACAGTGTTTGGTGTTTCACCAAGAATGCGTCAAGATTTATTAGTAAATGATTTTGTGTATAAAGCTTTAGTGGATGGGTATCTTGTATTGTTTGAAGGACATTTCAAACGAAACTATATACATATACAAGACATTGCTCGTACATTTCAATTTGTCATTGAAAACTATGAAAAATGCAAGGGACAGGCTTTTAATGTTGGGCTATCTGAAGCCAATTTAAGTAAATTGGAACTAGCTGAAAAAATTAAAAAGTATATTCCATCCTTGGTAATAAAGCAAGATGATTTCAAGGAAGACTTTGACAAAAGAAATTACATTGTGTCTAATAGAAAGTTGGAAAGTTTAGGTTGGTTACCTGTCTTTGATTTAGACTTTGGTATTCGACAACTTATTGAAGGATATAGTTTCATCATTAACCATAACAACAGGAATTTTACAAATTTATGAGCACTAGAAAATATCTACACACTTTAGGTGATTTAGTTGACCGGTTGAGTATTGTACAACTTAAAGAAGTATTCATTCCAGAATATAAGAGTGAATACGCACAAGAAATTCAAGACATTGTGCATGACATACAACTTATTTTAGATGATTCTGAGCAGCCTATTACGGCAGAAACTATTCGAGCAATTGTAGTAGTAGCTCAGATGAATTTACATATTTGGCATAATGAATCCAATTATCGTCGTGGTATTAAAGATGGCAACAATCTTGAACTTACTCACGGGTTGAATGGCATTCGAAATACTGCAAAAAATGTGATTCAGGAAGTAGTTGGGGGTCGAAAGGATTATAAGGTGGATTGCTTGGCTGCGGACTTTAAAGACTGGGAAGTAAGTTGGAATGGCGATAATAGAAACAAAGAAAAGAACAACGATTAAGGCTATCACCTGGAGATTAGTAGCAATACTAAACTCATGGATGATATTGACTCTGGCATTAAGTGCCTCTAATTTCACCAATGCATTGTTGATGAACTTGACTGGGTTCTTTGCTTTTTATTTTTTTGAGAGATTGTGGAGTAAAATTAATTATGGTAGATACTACCAGGAGTAATTATGGAACTGAAGGGTAAAAATATAATTGTGACGGGTGCAAATGGTCTAGTAGGTATGCCTACTGTGCGCAAATGTATGGAAGAAGGCGCCAACACTGTTTATGCTGTGGATCTTAGATTTTCTGATGAAATGCGTGAATGGGCCTTAGACAGCCGTGGGCAGCTTAAATTAATTGAAATGGATTTACAATATCTTAACAATTGTGAAAGTCTATTTCAAGTTGAAAAAATCCATGTAGTCTTACATATTGCAGGAATAAAAGGATCACCATCTAGAACTGCCAAATGTCCGGCCGATTATCTTTTCCCCATGCTGATGTTTAACACCAATATGATAAAAGCATCATTTGATGCAGATGTAGATTGGTTTGTTTATCTGTCATCGGTAGGTGTGTATAGTCCCGCTGATGTCATGTATGAAGATAGTGTGTGGCAAACTATGCCATCAAAAAACGACTGGCATCCGGGTTGGTCTAAACGGATGGGTGAGCTGGCCTTGGATGCATTAAAAGTACAGTATGATTGGAAAAATTGGACTGTGCTTCGTCCCTCCAACATTTACGGCCCAAATGATAATTTCTCACCAGACGCCACAGTTATTAGTTCCAATATATGGAAATTGTTGAACACGGAAGAAATGATTTGCTGGGGTAATGGATCATCTAAAAGAGACTTTGTGTTCAGTGAAGATGTCGCTGAAGCTACTATTAATTCTGTAAAGAAAGAAATTAATGATGTTGTAAACTTTGGTTGTGGAGAAGCTGTCAGTATAAAACACACAATAGAAACAATTGTAAATCAATATAAAGAAATTACTGGGATAGAAAAGAATATTGTTTGGGATGAAAGTAAACCCAATGGTGATGCGTTACGCTGTTTAAGTGTGGAGAGACAAGAAAAGTATGATATACTCCCGAAAACCACATTACAACAAGGGATAAAACACTCTATCTTATCTTATATAAATAAAAATAAACACACAAGGAAGGTATAATGACTATTCAAGAGACATTATTAAAAAACGGCTTTTATGTTGGCAAATTAGAAGAACTAGTATCTGACCAGGATCAATTCAATAGGTATTCAGACATCATTATGAATTATGAATATCCAATTGACCAATGGGATTGTTTTTATCCTTTAAGAGACCCAAGACCAAATGGTATTGAGTTTCATAAACATCAGGAACAATGGCCTTCTATCATTCCTTTAGCAGATGTACCTGCACGAGACAAGTATTGTGCTGAAAACGGAATGACCTTTGACCAAAAATGGTATCGTTTACTATACGAACGAGATGAAATAGGTCGCATTAAGCATGAATATTTCCGAGGGTTAACTTTGAAATTTGTGGAGAAGGCATACCCATATATTCCACTTGAAAAGGTTCGTCATAATGATTGTTATGCCTTATATGATGATAATGGATGCTTCATTTCTCGCCATAGAGATGGACAATTAGGAAAATTCATGGCTATAATCATATACATGACACCTGCTGAAACTTGGCAAGATGGGGGAGGAGAATTTTTATGTGGAACAGATGTGGATCAAAATCCTGTATCCGATAAAATTATCCCGGTTCGTGGCAACTTTGTGGTGTTAGATTTCAGCCGTCATGATGCATGGCATGAAGTATTGCCAGTCAAGAACGGATTCAAGAGATGGTCATATTTAAACTTTGTAAGACAAGAAGGACAACCAGGTTCAGTGGAAGATTCACATTAACATACATTTTTAGGGTGATTTATTATGATGGATAAGAATGCAAGAATATTGATTACAGGTGGAAGTGGATTAGTAGGACAAAACTTGACCAGATATTTGGTAGAACAGGGATATAAAAACATCCGAGTACCTCTACACAAAAGCAAACCTAGAAAGTTTTATGATGGGGTATTTTATTGGGAAGCAGAATTAAGTGACTATCAAAGTTGCTTAAGAATCACAGAAAATATAGATGTTGTTGTTCATGCCGCAGCGTCCACTTCTAATGCAGTGGATACTGTCAATGATCCTTTGGCGCACGTAACGCCAAATGTGACGATGAACAATTTTTTGATTGATGCCTCATATAGAAATATGGTAAAGAAATACATTTTCTTGTCCTCTAATACTGTATATCCTCCTAAGGGTGATGAGCCAGTAGTAGAAACTGATTTTCTATTCGATGCTCCATATCCAGTATATTTTCCTGTAGGATGGATGAAGCGATATGCTGAAGTACAATGTGAATTGTATTCCAAGTATCTTCCTAATCCCATGACCACTGTTGTGGTTCGGCCAGCCAATTTATATGGACCACATGATAAATTTGATTTCAACAAGTGTCATGTCACACCTGCCACCATCAGAAAAGTTGCAGATGGAATAAATCCTATCCCTGTTTGGGGTGATGGTTCTGAGTTGCGAGATTTAGTATACATTGATGATTTTGTTGAAGCCATTGAAATGATAATTCAAAAACAAGATACCTATGATGTATTCAATGTGGGTTCCAATAAAGTGTATTCTGTTAATGAAGTGCTACATACCATGAAGCGCTTGGTAGGAAATGAAAATCCTGTGGAATATGTTTCAGGTAAGCCGTCAATGATTCCAGTTAGAAGAATTGATTCCAACAAGATTAAAAATATTTTAGGATGGGAAGCCAAGACATCATTAGAGGAAGGATTAAAGAAAACATATGATTGGTACACTGAACACGCTTGGGAATTTAGACCGAAATGACGACTGCAATAGATGGAAAGGAATACACTAAGTTTGTAACACAAAATCCTAAGGTAACACGCGGGATAGTGTTTGCGGGATGTTCCTTTACTTGGGGGCAAGGATTGTATTATTACAGCAATTTGCCATCCATACGAGAACCCCAGCCCAATCATTTTGAAAGAGTTTTAGTAAACAGTTCTCATATAGCTTTTATGGAATCTGTACGCATGCCTCGTTTGGTGGCTAGTCATTTCAAAACGTTTGAAGCGGTACATCCATATAATGGAGGATCTGATGAGTCCATTCTAGATTTCTGGGAACGGGCATTTGATCCATCCAGAAAACCTTATCTACACAACAAAAATAGGCACATGAATGATGACGGTATTTTCAGCGTTTCGGATCCGTGGTATGATTATGATGATTTTGCCTATATTGTGTATCAATTCACTCAATTAGAAAGAACAAGATTTAAATTTGAATGGAAGGGTAAAACTTACAACTTCAATGTTCATTATGCAAGAAATGGATCTCAGAGTGAGGAAGAAGGATTTAATGCATTCCTAGAATGGTTATTGGACCGTGAAATGACCTATGAACAATGGCAAGAGTTACATAATAGGCAAACAACTGCACGTGTGAAAAAATTTTTACAGAATTTTGAAATGCATGGTGTTAGAGCTTTAGTAACTGTTTGGCCATATGATGGGTTAAAATATGTTGAGGAAGATCCTTGGTTAAAAGAAAGACTAGTACAATTTAAATATTTGAATAAAGATTATCCTACCTATAATACATTGATGGAAGTTCCTGAGATGAAAATAGACACAGATACAAGACATTTTAAAGTAACACCAGGGGACCATCATCCTTCATTGATGGCGCATCAAGTTGTAGCAGATGCATTAATTCAAAAAATAGATTCATCCCATATCCATAGGCCTCGTCAATGAGTAACATAGAATATACACCATATAAAGATGCTTTGACGGATGCTATGGGTGATTTAGCAGAAAAAAATTTCATCTTCATAGGCCAGCAAATTGTATATGCAGGTAATCCTATGAGCACTACATTATCTAAAGTATCTAAAGAAACCATGGTGGAAGTTCCTGTCATGGAAGAAACTCAAATGGGGATGTCACTAGGCATGGCGATGACAGGTAAAAAGGTCATAACTTTTTATCCTAGATGGGATTTTATCATCTTAGCGGCAAATCAACTGATAAATCATGTAGATAAGTACACTCTTATGACTAGTAAATCAATTGATTTATTAATTCGTTTAGGAAAAGGGTCAGATAAACCATTGGATCCAGGCCATCAACACAAAGGAAATTACTTCCAAGAATTTTCTAGTATGTGTAAAAACATCACGTTTCATAATTTAAAAACTCCTGAAGATATTTCAAAGAGCTATAAGGAAGCTTCACAGGGAGGCATCCACGTTCTTGTAGAATATCCAGAATTGTATTATGTATGAAAAAGTTTTGTTTTGTTCATTTCTACACCTATTCAAGCAAAAATCAAGCTAAGCATAAATGGACATTGAATCCTGACCGAGACATCTTTCAGGAACTTCCCATTTCTTTTAGAAAATTTCTTAAATTTGAACAAGTACATTATGATTTTTTAGATAAAGATACTAGTTTGTTCATTTCAATGGAAAGTTTCCATCAGCATGAACATCAAGTAGCCGCACTAAAAAATGAGTTGCGTGGGCGTGTGTGTAAAAACATTTTTATAGATTTTTCTACTTATGACAATCAAGATATTCCTGAAGTTTTTTTAGATGAACTTGAAACTATAAGTGATGTACCTATATTTTTCATAACTAAAAATTTGATATCTAAAAGAGATAATCATTTTTGGTTTGAAGTACTATTTGCTCACTATGTAGAGAATACTTCAGCTAATTATGATGCATTTTCTGCATTTAGAAGAATTGAAAGAGAACAAACAAATTTTTTAAGAAAATACAAAGGAATGTTCCATGTAGGACATTCTAGATATCATAAAATTAAATTTTTAAATTTTCTTCATGAAAATGATTACTTAAAAGATTTGTTATGGGCCTCAACTGCTCCAGATTATGATTCTGGACTAATGAATGAGTTGGTTCCGCAGTGTTTTAGACAAGAATTTGACAGTTTTCCTGTGTTGAAAATTTTGCCTCATTTTTATGATTACTCAGGATATTCTCATTATCGTCAACGCGGTAACAGTTTTAATTTTGTTACCTACTTGGATACATACTTTGAAATAGCAACAGAGACAAAATTTTTCCATGTTCAAAATCAAGGTGGTATGATTGACACACAATCTACCTGGAATAATATTACTGAAAAAGTATTAAGACCTACATTTGTAGGACATCCTTTTATATTGTTGTCTAAACCTAACACAATCTCTGCATTAGAAAAACTAGGATTACAATATAGATATGATTTTTGGGACCATGCCTATGATTCTATTGAAGATGATGTTGCAAGATTTTGTGAAATTGAAAAATTTACGAAAAAAGTTTTTGAGCTAGATAAAAAAGAGTTGGCTGAATTTAAACGAGAGTATAACATATTCACTGGAAACAATTTTAGACGTATGTATGTTGAACTTTTTTCTGAACAAATTTTACGAATATATGAGGCAGCTTAAAATGACAAATTATAAAAATAATAGATGGAATCATTTTTCTGTAAGTCATCTTAACACCTTTGACACCGAAGTTCCTGTTTACAGTCCTTCTGTGTATCGTGAATATCGCGGAGAAATATTCACCACATATCACAATTATGAACATCCGGTTAACAATTTATTACCAAAAAATTGTTCTGCGCATACTAGATTTTCCAAGTCTTACCAAGGTGTTTTACGAGGGTTGCATTATGATACAAAAACATGGAAACTAGTTCAAGCGTTAGTTGGAGATATATATCTTGTTGTACTAGATATGCGTGAGGAGTCTCTCACCTACGGAAAATGGGAATCTTATATAATCACAGAAAAAACCAGAGACCAAGTTCTTGTTCCCCCTGGTTTTGCTAACGGCCATTACGCCTTGACAGATTGTATTTTTCATTATAATTTATTCTATGAAGGTAAATATGTTGATGAACGTCAACAACATGTGGTAAAATGGAATGATTCAAGATTTAACATGGAATGGCCTACATCTTCTCCTACATTACAAAAAAGAGATTCATAAATGATTAGAAACCTTGATTTTCACCCTATCGTAAGAGATGTTGCCTTTAGCGAACAGGATTTAATCCAGTTTGAAGAAGATATTGTACAGCATTGGGAGTCCGGAAAAATTCGTGGACCTGTGCATCTTTCCAACGGCAATGAGAACCAACTCATTGAAATTTTCAAAAGAATTAAACCCTCAGATTGGGTGTTTTCTACCTGGCGTTCTCATTATCACGCATTTCTTAAAGGAATTGATTCCCAATGGATAGAACAGGAAATTCTTAAAGGTAAATCCATCACTTTATGTAACATAGATGAAAAATTTTATGCATCCGCAATTGTGACAGCAACTTTGCCGTTAGCTTTAGGTGTAGCTAAATCTATCAAGATGAGTAATGGTTCAGATAAGGTATGGTGTTTTGTTGGAGATATGTGTTTTGAGACTGGAATATTTTATGAAGTTCATAAGTATGCCAGAAATTTTGATTTGCCTTTATACTTTGTTGTGGAAGATAATGGAATTTCTACTTATACTCCTACCGAAGCTACTTGGGGTGTTAAGAGAGAAGTTCCAGCTGATGTAATACATTATACATATAAATCTAAGTATCCACATTATGGATCTGGAAAATGGGTGGCGTTCTAATGTCAGAAAAACTACAAAAATATGTCTGTAGAAATCCTTTTACTTATTTGGATGTGCAATATACAAGTCAATGGATTTGTTGTCCAAGTTGGGCCCCTACAGATATTAGATTGGAAACCATGGCCAAAGATGAAGATTTATTAAATAACTGGCGTGGTGAAAAGGTGTTAGATATAAGAAAATCCATGTTAGATGGTTCTTATCGGCATTGTAATCATACCATATGTCCAGCTCTTTCTAAACTTATAAACACCGATGAAGTACCAGAAGAATTCATAGAGAAGGAAGAATTTTTAAAAACTTTTAATATAACTTCTGCTGAAGATGTTGAGAATTATCAAGGGTTGCCAGAATATATTCTTTTTGGATTCGACCGTAGTTGCAACTTACGATGTCCTTCTTGTAGAAAGGAACAAGTTCCCAATGCACACATTGATTCCGACCGGTTTAAAAGAGAAGTGTTTTTACTAGAGCAAATTGAAGAAAAATTTGCCTCTAATGTAAAAAGATTGATGATAACAGGTAGTGGTGATCCCTTCTACTCCAAGTTATATAGAAATTACTTGATAGATTTTGATCCAAAAAAATATCCAAAATTAGAAGAAATACAAATTATCACCAATGGAAATTTGTTAACCGAGAAGATGTGGCATAGCTTAGGTGCTAGACCTTTCATTAAAAGAATAGAAATTAGTGTGGATGCTGGGACGCAGAACACATATGAAAATGTTACTCGGTTGAATGGTGATTGGCACAAGTTGTTAGCCAACATTAAATTTTTAAGCACTCAGGATAGCATAAAACATTTTATTGTGTCTATGGTTGTTAGTGAGTATAACTATACAGAAATGGAACAATTCTACAATGTGTTTAATGAAATTTTTGCTGAGTCTAAAATAAGCTTACATATTCATTATCGCCAGCATGTTCATTGGGAGACCGGTGTTTATTCTCCTAGCGAAGTGAAAAACATTTCCGTTTTCAATCCTCATCATCCAAAACATACCGACTTCCTTCAAGAACTTATGAAAATTCATGGGAAAAAAACCAATTTAGGTGCAGTGGTAGGTCACAATTTCCACCATTTAATTCCTGGGTCTTGACAAACCAATAGTTGGATGTTAGATTCCATAGTAACTCAACAGGAGATACTATGGAATCCATTTTTACAGAACTTGCTGCCACAAGCAGTCGTTTAGAAAAAGAAGCCATTTTAAAGAAGCATCACGCCAATGAAACATTGAAGCGTGTGTTGTTTCTTGCTCTTGACCCGTACACGCAATTCTACATTCGTAAAATTCCACAATATGAGCAAATTGGTAATACTGATATTGGACTAGAAGAATCACTGAATCAGCTGCATCTGTTGTCTAGTAGGACAATAACCGGTAATGCTGCCATTGGACATTTGAAAAATGTGTTGTGTAATTTGCCTGCCGAAAAAGCCAAGGTGATTGAACGCATCATTGAAAAGGATTTGAAGTGTGGTGTATCCGAGGCCACCGTGAACAAGATTTGGCCTGATTTAATTCCCACGTATCCCGTGATGTTGGCATCTGGATTTGATGAAAAGATTATGAACAAGATGACGTATCCTGCCTATGTTCAATTAAAGTTGGACGGGATGCGTTTCAACGCCATTGTGCAGAATGGCAAGGTGGATTTCCGTTCCCGTAATGGTAAGAGCATTGATTTGTTGGGAAATCTTGAACAAGAATTTCTGGCCATGGCAGGTGAACTTCCTGTGGTGTTTGATGGTGAGTTGATTGTTAGAGAAAAGTCTGGTGTCATCATGAATCGTCAGAAGGGCAATGGCATCCTGAACAAGGCCGTGAAAGGAACTATATCTTCAAGTGAAGCTGCTCAAGTTGAAGCTGTGATTTGGGACTTGATTTTACTACAACATTTCAAGCAAGGTGAATTTAAGCTTCCATATGAGCATCGCTTTCAAATTCTTGAATCATTGGAAATGCCATGGCGTGTATCATTGATTGAAAACATTGAAGTGGCCTCTGAAGATGAGGCACATCATATATTCGAGGAATATTTCAATAAAGGAGAAGAGGGTATCATTCTCAAGGACATCACCAAAGGCTGGGAAGATAAGCGAGTGAAGCATCAAGTGAAATTCAAGGGAGAATTGGAATGTGATTTATTGTGTGTGGATTGGCAAGAAGGCACTGGTAAGAATGTAGGCAAGTTGGGTGCCTTGGTGTTGGAATCCTCAGATAAACTGGTGAAAGTGAACGTGGGTTCTGGTTTCACTGACGAACAGCGAGATAAATACACAAAGAAGAACACCGTTGGCAAGATTGTGGCGGTGAAGTATAACGCCAAAATTCAGGATAAAAAGACAGGTGAATTCAGTCTTTTTCTTCCTGTGTTCATTGAACTTCGTGAGGATAAGGATGTTGCCGATTCTTTATCCTCCATCAAGTAGGAGGATGTATGGACAAGCATGAAGAATATTATCAAGAAGTGGATAACAGAATTCGTTACTTTGTCACGGATATGCATGAAGAATTGGATAATATTGAACGTTTAGTACATGGAAATGAATCTGCTGTGATGTTGTTGCAATGGGTACGGGACACAATGCAACGTGTTGCAGAAAACTACGAAAGATAAATAAAAATATGCCAACATACGAATACCAGTGTGAGGCTTGTGAGGAGTATTTCACGAAGTTTCTTAGTATACCTAACATGAATCAGCCTACGGAGGAAGCGTGTCCTAACTGCGGCGAGATAAGGGTGCAAAAGGTGATGTTCACTGCACCAACTATCGGAGATGCTGTTCGATTACGAATTCGACGGCCTGACAATGGATTCAAAGAGGTATTACAAAAGATTCATGAAAGAACTCCCGGCTCAACACTTAAAAACAATAGTAGTTACATCTAAGGACTCTCCGTCCATTCTTCACTCCGGTGGGGCTAACGCCTCATCGGAGTTTTTTACCCCCTAACTAAGCGAGTGGTTTATGTCACGCAAAAAGCGCCTGAAATTGGTTACTTCACAAACGTACATTGTCCAAGAGGAACAAGAATCCAAGCACAAAGTTAAACTCGCAGATTTAAAAGAAATTTGGGCCCTCACAGAAAATCAGGAGAATTTTTTCAATTATTATCGAAAAGGACATAAAGCCATTCTGTGTCATGGTGTGGCAGGCACAGGTAAAACATATATTGCCATGCATAGCGCTTTCAAGGAGATTTTAGAAAATTCAGGATATAAAAAAGTTGTGATTGTTCGGTCAGCAGTACCATCCCGAGACATTGGATTCCTTCCAGGTAACGAGAAGGAAAAAGTGGAAGTATATTCACAACCATATCAAGAAATTTGTGCCGATTTATTTCCACGTTTTGGAGAACGTGCCTATAATAAGTTGAAGGAACAAAATTTAATTCATTTCATGGTCACTTCATATGTTCGAGGTTTAACCTTAGATGATTGTATTGTGATTGTGGATGAGGCACAAAACATGAATGACATGGAATTAAACAGCATCATGACCCGCGTAGGCCAAAACACAAAAATCATTTTCTGTGGTGACTTCCGACAAACCGATTTACAAAAGCGTCATGATATGTCTGGGTTAAAGAAGTTCATGGCCATTGCCAACCATATGCCATCATTCCGGCATGTGGAATTTGATGTGGAAGACATTGTTCGAGGACCATTGGTGAAAGAATACATCATCGCCAGACTTGCATGTGAGGAAATGCTAATCGCCTCTTGACAAATGTGGAAAGTGATGTTAGTATTATAGTATGAAAACATTTCTCAGAAATCCAATAATAATAGAAGAATTACAAGCCACAACTGGCACGGATGGGAATAGAGTATATCATACACCAGATGGTAAACTCTATCCCTCCGTGACCACAGTGCTTTCTGCCCATACCAAGAAAGGCATCTTGGAATGGCGTGAGCGTGTGGGTGAAGAAGAAGCCAATCGTGTGTCCAGAAAAGCGGCATTTCGTGGCACCAGATTTCATACTCTAGCGGAAAAATATCTACAGAATGAACTGACTGGTGGTGATTTCTCTTTGATGGATTATGAGATGTTCAAAGTGGCACAACCTGTGTTGGATAGAATTGATAACATTCGTGCGCAAGAATCCACGTTATGGTCACATCATCTTCGCTTGGCTGGACGAGTGGATTGTATTGCCGAGTTTGATGGCAAGTTAAGTGTCATTGACTTTAAAACGGCAAGGCGAGAAAAGGATGAAGAGCATATTCAACATTACTATATGCAAGCTGCCGCCTATGCCATCATGTTTGAAGAACGAACCAAGATTCCCATCAATCGGTTGGTGATTGCCATTGTGGTGGAAGATGGATTCATGCAAGTCTTTCAAGGCAAGCGGGATAAATATGTGAATAGCTTACTGTATTATAGAGACTTATATGAGGCATTTAACAAATGAATTTGTTTGTTTTTGGTGATTCTTTTTCAACTAACTATACCAATGATTTACCAGTTTCAATAGAAGATAGTTGGCCAGCATTATTATCGAATAAATTGAATTGTACTTTGAAAAATTATGCAAGTGCAGGAATGTGTAACGGTGAGATAATAAATCGGTTCATCTCTCATTACCATGAAATAGGAAACGATGACGTTGTTATTCTAGAAACTGGATTTTTTTCTAGGTTATTAAATCCATTCACAAATAGTACAATATTTTTAAACGATATCTCTAATAAATCTGACCATAAAAATATGGATAGTAATACGTTAGAAGATTACAACTTTTTTCTTCAATATATCCATAATTTAGACACATACATCACTCATGACATTTTGAAGTTTAAGTTCATCATAGATTTTTTAAAACAAAAAAATGTTAGATTTCTTTTATGGTCAGTAGATGATGACCCAAGATTAGAAAAATATATTTTCAAATCATATGCAGAACATTATGTGTTGTATCCAGATGATTGGAGAATGATAACTAGCAATCCTAATCACTGGGCTGGTAATGATAGGCATTTCAATAAAAATGCCCATAAATATGTTTATGAACGTTTTTACAATAAACTATTGGACATGAAATGAAATATATTATAACGACCGGGTGTTCTTTTACTAGACAGGGTAAAAGAATTGGGATAGATGGCACTGAATATGATTTTATGCAAGATCCTCATAACATGAAAAAGTGGCCTAATTATATTCAAGAATTATATCCAGAACACAAAGTTATAAGCTATGGATGCCCCACCAATGACAACAATCTAATTGCACAGTCTGTACTATATGGTGTTGGTAAATTGTTAAAAGATGGAGTTTCTCCTTCTGATATAAAAGTTATAATTCAATGGTCTTCTTGGACAAGAAATTCTGTTTTCATTTCTCCTGAAAAACAAAGAGAAAAAAATTATTTTCTTAAAAATATAAACAATGAGAATTTAAATCCTTCTACTGATTTAGATTATGTTGCTCATGTCAATGATTTTATAACAGATAAAAATTATATTGGTGAACATGGTTATTATATTTTGTCTGGAGGATATTCATATGACCATGTACTAGCACCAGCCATAGAATATTATGACGATTATGTTGACCATGTTTTTTCTTTAGATGAACGGTTGATAGAACACTTTAAAAATGTTTTACTAGTTCAAAATTTTTGTAAATATCATGGTATAGATTATCTCTGTTTCAGTATGCATAACAACACATCACTTGAATATTCCTCTTCAAAACGAGGATGGCCTTTATGGAAGCCCGCAGATAGCCCAAGGTCTGAAAGTTGGCACGTGGTGGAGGAAAAGTATATTCCTAATACCTGGGAAAATGACCATAAGGATTTATTTACAAATCCGTATGTTAAATTTCTCTACGACATGGTGGATTTAAATCATTTTTGGTTCTACCAAGAAGAAGGTATCACAAAATATGGGGGTATAGTGGAATGGACCATAAAAAATTATGAACATGAAGATATAACTACACCAACCATATATAAAAATCACAATATATTATGGATGGAGAACATATTTTTAGTGCAGCAAGGAAATCATACTAAAGAAAATTTAATTAAATACCTAGATAATTCAGTGTGTTGGCAACATACATCAGCTTTCATGAACAAGAAATTTGTTCAACAAGAATTGAAACATTTTCTTGAGAAGTAGTATCGTAGGATGATGATAAATAGTAGTGTAGGATGGTAGTAGAACAGCTCAAATTGAAACATAGCTTGGACAGGGGTTCGACTCCCCTCACCTCCACTTGATGTATTGCAGTGTTTTGGGGGTGCTTGGTTTCGACAGGTTAAGGATTAGATGCGAGAGCTACCCGAAAGGCGACTGCCGTAAGCAGAGCAAAAAATTTAACAGGCGCATATAACGCACCTCTTGCATTAGCTGCCTAATTAGGCAGCATGCCGGGTTCGGGGTTTCCCTGGGAACAGAAAACCCCACTAAATTTTATGAATATTGAGATATCACAAGACTGTACACACATTAATGTTTTGTTTTCTGGCGGTGCAGATAGTACATTACTATCCTATTTGTTACTGAAACAACATCCGGAAACATCATTGACATTACATTTCATGAAACATAGATTGGATTTTCAAAGTCCGTTCATGTATGATTGTCATGCCTGGTTGGAAAACCATTTCAATAAAAAAATTCATTTAAACATCTGGGGTAAAACTTTCATTCGCCCAGCAGTAGAATCCATTCTTTTGGATTTTCCTGGCTATGTGTACACGGGGTGCAATAAAGTCCCAGAAAATGAATTCACCCCATCGGTGTATATTCCTTATGATACACCACCAGTACGAGGTTCAGTATTCAATGATTTTCATAAACGACCCTTCATAGATTTACTGAAGCCTGAAATATATAAAATATATCACAAAGAAAACATTTTAGACTTGTTTTCTCTGACTTTCTCTTGTGGAGCCCCTAAAAAACAAGAAAATCGTGTAGCAGCGTGTGGGGGATGTTTTTTCTGTATGGAGCGTGATTGGGCCGTAAAAAATAACATAAATAATACACAAACACCTCGGTCAGTTTAACCACTTGGAGATTTTATGGCTACGTATAATATTGTGTATACCGGCAATGTTTCTGAACTAGTTTCTAGTTTAACATCTGCTGGCATTGTTGTTAACAAGACATTGGATGCTATCAAAGTATTAAATGTCACTGCTGAAAGCTCAGATTTTTCAGCATATTCACAAGTCACTCATGTTGAAGAAGATGTAACCACTACACCTGTTCTTGGTGCTTGGGCCTTGAATCGGTTGAATAGCAAGATGTTACCTATGCGTAATGTCTATACACCAAAGAATTTTGGTGAAAATGTTACCGTGTACGTCATGGATTCTGGTATTGATGGAACCCACTCAGAATTTTCTGAAACATCTGTAATTCAACTATATTCATATAATGAAGATCCTCAAGATGAAATAGGACATGGAACTGCAATTGCAAGTTTGATTGCAGGAGCCAATGTTGGTGCATCTAAACATGCTTTATTGAAGGCTGTGAAAATTGAAACTGGCGTGGAAATTCCTGTCAGCAATCTACTAACTGCTTTTGATGCCGTTCTTGCTGACCATAATCTCACACCATCTGTTGTTAAGGTTGTGAATTGTTCCTGGTCAGTTGCGAAAAGTTTAGTACTTGATTTGAAAATTCAAGAATTGAAAGATGCTGGGTTAGTAGTGGTGGCTTCAGCAGGTAACACCATTTCAGATGCCAACACGCTTTCACCTGTTGGTTTAAATACTGTGATTGGTGTTGCTGCTTCCGATGCTTTTGACCGTGTCATTTCTTGGTCAGCCGGTGCAGGATCCAACTGGGGACCAGATGTTGACATCACGGCACCAGGTATTGATGTGGAAATCGCCAATATTGCAGGTGGATTGACCGAAGGTTCTGGAACATCTTATGCTGCAGCCCTTGTCAGCGGCTTAGTTTGTCAGTATATTGCAGATGAGCCAACAAAGTCAGCAGCTGATATTCAAAGTGAATTCATTTCATCTGGTATTCCTGATATGTTGTTCCGTAATGAAAACATTTATGGAACCACACCCAATTTGTTAGCTCAAGCATTGGCACACAGAGAGTTGTTCCTGTCACCATCAGAATCATATCACAAGGTGAAGCGTGGAACTGAATTGATTATTCCTTTAACTGTTTCATCACCTGCTGTTTCTGTCCGTATTGATGACATTTTTTGGGGTACTCACGTTCGAGATTGTTTACCATTCGTTTCAAAGAATGAAGATGGTAATCTTGTAGTGGCACCACCAGCAGATTTAGCTGTAGGCGGATATCGTATGTTCTTGGAAGCAGTTAATGCTGATGGAGAACAACTGGAAATATATGTAATTCGTTTTGGTGTATATGAAGAAAATGAAACAGAAGTGGATGCAGGACAACCTGATACTTATTATAGCCGTCAAGGTGACACAGTTGTGGTTCGTTTGGACGCTTGTACACAATCCTGTCAATATTATCCTTATGAATGTTATGAACAATTCAAGGAAGGACAATGTGGGTGTGGAGGTAATAACTGTTCTGGATTCTAATTTAACATGGGGGTGATATGCGATATATTGCAATTGTTGTATTGTTTCTTTTGTTAATTCCCAATACTAATGGTGTTAAATCTATAGCTCCCGTTGTTGATGAAATTGAGATATCCCAGGAAGATGTGAATTGTTTGGCAAAAAACATCTATTATGAAGCTCCCGCAGAACCGTATTTGGGAAAACTAGCTGTTGCGACCGTGACTATGAACCGCGTCCGACACCCTGGTTTTCCCAAAACGGTTTGCGACGTTGTATATCAAAGAAATTCACGGGGTTGTCAATTTTCCTGGACCTGCGGGCCCAAAGCACGGTTCAACAACAACCTGTATAATCAATCTGTGGAAATTGCCAAGAAGGTCTTGACAACTAACATTAAAGTTGTTAGTTTAGATAATGCACTATATTTTCACAACACGAAAGTGAAACCCAATTGGTCATTTGCACGACCTGTAGTTCAAATTGGTGGACATATTTTTTATGAGCCTATAACATGACTGAAACAGAAGAATCCAAAACATTAACCGTGGAATATCTCATCACCCGAGAATTCAACAACTCCACGGAATTTTCCATACACATTGAGAAACAAGCCATACAAAGAAAAATTGGATGTTTTGAAGCCTTATTGGAGTATTGTGAGAATAAAGGAATAGAACCCGTGGCTGTGGCTGGGATGATTACCAATTCATTGAAAGCCAAGATACAAGCTGAAGCAGAAGAAATGAACTTGTTGAAGAAAACACCTAAACTTCCTGTATGAATGTAACTGACGCTTACAAGATTTACACCGCCTTACGATTGCACTTCACAACTGATAATTATGATATCCGAAGTGGCATCACTCCCAGAAAGCCCAAGGCAGGTGTGAAAACCAGTTTCAAAAAGAAGTTGGAAATGTTGATGAAGCAATACAATTATCAGGAAGAAGAATTCATCAATTATCTAGTGGCCAACTTCCTGAATGGTAATGAGTGGGGCATTTTTGAGAACACCGGTCCAGAAGTATTCTTGGAATGGAAACGTATTCAAGAAAGTCTCACATATAACTACACACAAGATGTGCAATATTTGGCGTCACAAGTCACGAAATTGGAAGATGTCTGGGATTGTTCTCAAGGACATCCCGTGATTTTAAAGGCATATTGTGGTAAAAGATGTCGGCTAGAAACACTTGTAATTCTAAATAAATTATATAAATTTACATCAGAGGTGGATGAACAACTAGTCTTTGACCCGGTTTGGAATTCCATTTCTCGATTGATACACAAGTATTCACCTTTCATCAAAGTGGAGAAGGACAAACTGGCAATGATTACCACAAAGGCATTTTATGAGTAAACAACGTGATTGGGATTATGAAGAAGATTATCGTGACTTCAAACGTCCCAAGAAGATTGAGAAGGACAAGTTTGGTAAGCATCGGAAAGCAATCTATGATATGCTAGAAGATGAGGATGAAGATGATTATGGGGACAACATTCGTTATGAGTTTGATGAGGAGTACTAATTCGTAATGGTAGCACACACATTACATACACCGTTTCATACACCGTCATACAAGGAGAAATACAATGACATTCAGTAGTTTATCAGATTTACGCAAGAGTCGTGGCAACTTCGACAACCTCATGAAAGAGGTGGAAAAGATTGCAAAGCCCGCTTCAGGTGAACGCCGTGATGATGACCGGTTCTGGAGCCCGGCAGTTGATAAGGCAGGCAATGGATATGCCGTGATTCGGTTCTTGCCGCCGCCAAAGGGAGAAGAGCTTCCTTGGGTACGTATCTGGAATCATGGGTTCCAAGGTCCTTCAGGTCGCTGGTACATTGAGAACAGCTTGACCACATTGAATCTTCCAGATCCTGTTTCTGAGCTGAACAATGAGTTGTGGAACTCTGGTATTGAGAGCAACAAGGAAATTGCTCGGAAGCAGAAGCGTAAGCTCACTTACATTTCCAACATTCTTGTCATCAAGGATTCAGCCAATCCTCAGAACGAGGGTAAGGTGTTCTTGTACAAGTATGGCAAGAAGATTTTCGATAAGATTAAGGATGTGATGCAACCTCAGTTCGAGGATGAGGATCCAACCAATCCATTCGATTTCTGGAAGGGTGCCAGCTTCAAGTTGAAGATTCGTAATGTTGAAGGATATCGCAACTATGACAAGTCGGAATTTGATGCTGTATCGGCAATTGCTGAGGATGATTCAGCCATTGAAGCCATCTGGAATCAGCAACATTCTTTGACTGAATTCACTGATGCCAAGAACTTCAAGAGCTACGAGGACTTGAAGAAGAAGTTGGACATGGTGCTAAAGGGTAGTCCGACAGGTGTGACTGCTGATAAGATTTCAGAAAGCCGTATGGAAGATGAGCCGGTGGCAGCGGCTCCAGCTCCTCGGGCTGCTCGGGCCCCACAAATGAAAACATCCTCACCCGATGAGGATGAGGATGATACACTCAGCTATTTCAGTAAGTTAGCTGAAGATTGATTACATCACGCGAGCCATGCGGCGGTCGTTGAATCTTAAATGACTGCTGCGTGTGTCTCGTATCGTAGTAACACTGGCCCCACTAGAGCTTGCTGCTGGTGGGGCCATTACTTTTTGTGAATTGTCCATGATGATGGGTGCAGCAGCGGCCGGAGCAGCAGATGCAGCGGCCGCTGCTTCCATTTGTGCTGCAGCAGAAGGACGATTTGGGTTTCTGAAAGGAGGAACCGGTGGTGTTGCACCTGGGGGAGCAGCAGAAGCACGCGCCTGAGCCTCTACATCAGCACCAGGTGTGGTTTGCCGTCCGTCTGCTTCTGCTGCTTGTTTTTGTGCTGCTTCTTCTCGGATTTCATTTGCAGATTTTCCTACCAAGCCGAACGTTAAGCTGTTTAACAAAGAACTACCCGCATTCTTAAGTTTTTGTCCTGTGGATGCATCTGGATCCGCCATTGCACCTTGAGTGGCATCATATGCGGCCATACCCAATGTTACGGCAGCACCTATTGGACCAAGAAATCTTGCCATTTTTGCTCCACCTTTCAAAGCACCCTTAAATATCGCCTTGGCACCACCTTTAGTGGCTGCTTGGGTAGCTCCTTTAGAAGCAGCTCTACTTGCACCACGGGACGCTGTGCCAAGGTTTGGACGGCCGCGTGAAGTTGCCAGATCCAGAGCATTGTCCATCAGGCCACCGCCACCGCCACCCATTTCTTTGTTTTCCAGTGTGGCATTCAGTTCTTCGATTGCTTCTTTAACTTCATCAAGTTTATCTATTACTTCTTCATTGCCAGCCTTGGTTTCTTCATCGGTACCAGATTCACCTTCAAATATTGAAGAAGCTGTGGATTTAGCTGGAGCTGCTGCTACAGCACCTGCTCCATAATCATACCCCTTTCCAGTTTCTTCTTCAACTAAACGTCCAGTAGTACCAAAATCAAATCGTGAATTCTTTTCACCGGATGGATTCATTTCATTGATTCGACCACCGTCCTTTGTTTGACGATACCGTTCACCTGTTTCTGAATCCACTTTAACACGTAGATAATCTGGTACATCCTTAATTTTTTCACGAATTTCTCCCTTACGTGCTTCACCTAACGATGACGCTATAGCTTCTTTTGCTGTTTGTTGCTCTTTTTCTTTTTGAATTCGTTCATCAACTGTGGGAATAAATGATTGATTGAATTTGTCGGGGTTTGTTATTGATCCGACATAATCTCTGGTTCCTTTAAACAGAGCTTTACCAAGTCCCTTTATACCACCACCCTGTTCTCGCAGTTGTGTAGGTTCAACACCCATCATTCTAGCCATGCCTTCTCCAAATGTCTTAGGAGCGGCATCTAAAGTTTGTGTTGATAGTTTTAGCTGTTTGTTAGCTTCTCCCTTCAACACTCCAACTTGAGCTTTTATTTTGCCAGCTTTTTCCGTGTCACCAGATTTTTCAGCTTCTTCAGCATCCTTTTCCAACTTAACAATAACTTCCACTAACTTTTCCAGATTATCAGAAGCTTGTTTTTCTTGGTCTTCAAGTGTTTCAGGAATTTTTTCTAAAGCCTTTAAAATTTCCAATAAAGTATCATTCTGTTCGTTGGACATCATTTCAATGGCAGCAGCAACTTTAGCAACATTTTGTGCTGTTGCCACGGATTGATTTAGTTCATCAACTGCAGGCTTATCCTTGCTAGTTAAAATATCTTCACGGATACGTTTTGCAACATCAGACTTCTTTATTGTTTTTTCTGCTTTAGGTTTAGCCATGTAAGTTACTCGTTATTTTTCTTTTCGAGGAATTGTAATAATAGTCCTATATATGTTTCTCTTTCCCAAGGCATCATGTTTTCAATTTCTGTGAGTGAATATTTGTGAATATGCATCAACAAAAAATTGGTTTTGTAAAAATTCACCATGTTATCATGAGAAAGAGTTATTCGAAAAAATGGTTGATTCCATCCAACACAATTCTGTTTTCTTGCTCACATTTCTTGCATGTAAATGTTATGTCTTTTCGCAACACTGGCATATTCTTATAGAAACCTTCAAATGGAGCAAATTGTTCAGGTGTGAGATTGTCAATGAATTCTAAAAGCTCATCATGACTGTTTCCATCATTCACAAACATTTCATCTTCATTATACACCTTTACAATACAATCAGCTACAACTGAATATAAAGTTTGTTCTGAGTTAGTTTCAAACAACGCAGCATAATGTTCAAGTGTGGGATATCGAAGTTCAACTTTCGTGGAGCTATCTAATGTGATGATGTTTTTTAATGGTGGCACCACAGTTTCAAAATCAGATACATTCATGACATAGGGTTGTTTAGCTTCACATCCCCCACAGATGAGATATAAATCCATTTCTTCACCCACAGACTTTCCACGAATTTGTAGAAACAACCATTGCATGTCAGCTAACCCATACTTGGATATATCTACTTTACCAAATGTACACGCTTCAATGATGTCTTTCAATGCCACTACTGCATCTTCTGTTTTATTACTTTCACTAGCCAATAACAATATTTTTTCTTCTTTCACTAAAAAGGGACGAAACTCTATTTTTTCTCCTGAGACAGGAAGAGTTGTTGTGAATTTCGGAACTTTTACCATAGGTATACTCATGTCATCTCCTTGTGTTAACCACGTCCAAATAATCTAGTTGCACTACTTTTTATTCCTGCTTTCAAATCAGTACCAAGTTTAGCAATATCTTGCTTAGGTATTTTATTTGTGTACTTCTTGGCAAAATTACTCATGTTTTGTGAAATGTTGTTTGCCGTTTCTTCACCATTCAATGAAATTTTAGCGATGGCTTGTTCCCAATGATGATAGGTGAATGTCACACTCATCCTTTGTATTCCCACATTATCCCATCCTAATGGTATCATAACAACACTCTTGGGCCAAGCATCCACCAATGTCACTTGACAGACAATTTGGTCAGACTCAGTTAACAAATCCAATAAAGGTGCTGCGATACCACTGACGGCACCAAACGCTTGAGATTTAATTTTGTTGAACTTGTTGTCTACTAAACGCTTACCACGTCCCATCAATTTGTCTATGGCTACGTTGGCGCCTCGTCCCAATTTACTAGTGTCAACTTTATCTCGTAATCCCAAGTCCACTGATGTGGGACTCCAATTGAATAATGCTTCTCCGGGAATACCAGCTGGAATCAACACATGGAATGTGATGTTTTTAGCATAATCAGTAAGAAGTCCCACTTCATTGCTGCTATCTTTTTCATAACTGGACACACAATCTTCCATCCACTTTTGCATAACAGCTCGAGGTGTGTAATCGGTGTCCATGAGAAATTCAAGTGTGATTTCTTGCCCGTAATCAGCTGTATGAGCGAATTGTCTGTCTAAACCATTTATCCGTAAACTACGTGTGGATATATTTTTTCCTGGCAATGAAGCTTGATGACACAGAAGTGTGAGTGTCTTAGATTCTTCTTGGTTGGACAATCCATCAAATGTTACGAAAAATCTTTCAGAACGAGCAAAGTTGTTTTGTTTAACAAACCCAATGAAGTTTTCTAGTGAAGGAATCTCCACACTGTCAATTTGTCGAACATTTGGTGCTGCAGCTGCTGTGCCAGCATCAGTTTGAGGTTGTGCTGGTTTGGTAAGATTAACCAATCCCTTGCCTGTTTTTCTGGCAATATTTCCAAGACTACCAACTGTGCTTAGTATACTCATTAAATTTTACTCCGTGAATTTCTGAACACACTGGTTCTTGAGGATTTTTCGAAATTGTCTATTGGTAAAAGAATGGTTTTTTTCCAATCTTTTGGATACACTTTCAGTAAACGTGAGCCTATTTGACTATACAAATATCGTTTCACTGAGGTGTTGACACCTGGGAATCGTGAAGCATTGTTTAACAAACGCCATGTTAAACTCATTCTTGTTGTATTCGTTAATGGTTGAGAAGCAGTTAAATCAATCATTCTATCCAACAAAGCTGTTCGAAGCATGGGTGCCAGATAATGGAAGTTTAATCCATAAAAACCATCTGATACAATTCTAAATGGAACTACAACTGGCACCGTGTCATAGTATGGAAGCACATCAGACAACTTTGGATCATAGGAAAACACATACATGCTTCCCACTTGTGCTGTACCTGTAAATTCACCAATATCACTTTGTAACGTTTTGTTTCCTCTACCAGCACCAAGTCGTTTAACCATGTCTTGATACCACCGTTCAGTGCTTCCTGGTGTTTCACGTTGACGATTTGTTTCTGATTGGTTAGGAGGCATAAATGGTAAAATTGAGTACTTGACTACTACTTGACAAGGTGTTAAACTTACTATGTCCGGTATGAAGTTAAAAACTACTTACTATTTATAGTAGTTCCTAAGTCCTTCTCTGTGACAAGCATGAATTCCCATCCGTGCTGAGAAGCAAATCTCCGAGCCGCACTCCATTTTGCGTTGTTTACACCCCATTGCTTCACTTCGGAAATAAATCTCTGTGTTTTTCTTTGAGGAACTTGTGGAGGGACCGTGAATCTATACGGTTTCACTTCCACAAGATATTTTTTTCTTCTCCCAGTTTTTTCCATGACTTCCACATAGAAGTCCACAAAATATCTATGAACTAGGTTGTCCATGGGACTGACATAGGGAATCACAATTTCTTCACTGGCCCATTTCAATACCGAATCACTGGTATCACACCATTTCATGAACTTCAATTCATAACTGCTGCGATATATGATTTCCGTGGGATCCCCGACATATTTCTGGGGATTTTTTGGTATGAATCTTCCTTTATACGTATCTTTGGTGTAAGCCATATAAATATCTGTAAAGTATACCCAAGGAAACTATTTATGGCCAACTTTAAAAGCGCAAAAACACTTACTGTAGGTTCAGCCATTACTGAACTGGGTAAAAAAGGATTGGAAGTGTATAGATATCCTGAAGATGTGGGTAGTGATACAACACCCCATTACATGATGTTTTACATCACAGAACGCTCTGGTCGAGTTCCTGAAGAATTAGAAGCTCCTAAAGGTAGCATTCCTGTGGAACCCAGCTCTCAATTTCGTCCAGAAACACAAGTGGGTCCAGTAGCGCAGGCCGCGGTCGCAGCTGTAGCTGGTGGTGCTGGTGCTGGCTACGTGGGTAACAAATTGGCTAAACGTGCTAGTGGTATTTTTAACAGAACACTTCGAACAGGTATTAAAACCATTGACAATGCGCGCCAAACAGCTAGTAATATAGCTGTTACCACAGCTACAGGTGCAACTGCTGTTGCTGGAGCTGGAACAACTGCTGCTGTCGTGACGGCGGAAGGGGGTTCAGCACGTGATGCTCAAACATTGAAATATTGCGTGGCATTATACTTGAATAATAAACCACGAACAGAATATGCCGCCAACTGGGCCGACACTGATTTAGGAATGTTCGGAGGCATCACATCAGAAGCGGCCGCAGCTCTTCGTGGAGTGTTTACAGGAAATGGTGAAGGAATGGCTGGTCGTGTGGATGCAGCAGTAAATGCTTTGAAAAATGTCGGAGGAGCTGGAGCTGCTTTGGCATTAAACAATGCTGATAAAGCATTAGGTGAGCTAGGAGGAGGGGCGGCTGCAGCTGTTAGTGCATTCAGTGGCACTGCTGTGAATCCATTTAAAAGTCAGTTGTTTAAAAACATGAATTTTCGAACCTTCAATTTTGATTACACATTCATTCCTAAAAATGCGACAGAATTGGACCAAATATTTAACATCATTGATGTATTCAAATATTACATGCATCCTGCACTAGGAGAAGAAAAATTCTTTGTTAGTTATCCTGCTGAATTTCAAATAGAATTTCACTATAAAGGAGAAGGTCCAAACACCTATTTGTTTCGAACCAGTAGTTGTGCACTTACCAACATGAAAGTGGAATATGGAGGTAATGATTTCATCACAGTGAAAAATACTGCTGGTGCTCCTTCTGAAGTATCAATGTCCTTGACATTCACAGAATTGGAATTGATATACCGCGACCGTATTCAACAAGCAGGATTCTAACATGGATTATTTTTCACGATTTCCTCAAATTGTAATACAAAGCAATAACAAACCCATCATCATCACAGATTTTCTCCGTCGTGTATCATTATCTGACAAGTTTCGGATAAACACGGTATTTCTAGATGAGTATCTAGTGAAGGATGGAGAAACACCTGAAATGGTTAGCAATATTTTCTACGGGAAGCCTGAATATCATTGGATAATTCTCATGGTGAATGACATCACAAATCCACGTGAAGAATGGCCTATTTTAGATGCCAAGGTGACAGATTTAGTGTACTTGAAATATGATTTCAAAATCACAGTTCCTGATGGTAGTGAATATGCTGCCAATGATGTCATTACATCTGACAATGATGGAAAATTTCTAGTAAGTAAAGTTGTAGATGATGTAGTTCATATGCGTTCTCAAGTTGGAAAAATTCTGTTGACAACATCAAACACGTTAACTAACGTGACAACTGAAACAGAAGATTTAACCATAACATCCATCATTGACCCAGAAGAAGATGTTCATCATTACTATGACACAGAACTTGGATATATTGTTGATGAAGATTATTCAGTAAATACTATACCTGTTAATAATTACACCTATGAAAGTGAAAGAAATGATGAAAAACGAGTCATTAAAGTATTGAACGGATCTTATGTAGAAACTGTGGCAAGAGAATTCACAGATTTAATTAACCGGTAATTGTAATGTCGGAATTGATAGAAAAAGCTGGTGATGTTAAAATAGAAGAAATTTCTATAACATCCAAAGGTAAAAAATTTGACATCCGAAATCTTGTGTTAGAAACTACCATCTATGAAGATATCTTTTCTAACGTCATGACGGGTCATATTGTAGTGCGTGATTCTGCCAGTTTCATCACGCAATTACCTATATCAGGTGTGGAACAAGTTACTATAAAATATAGAACGCCACAATACACCAACAATGCTACCATTCAAAAAACTTTTTATGTGAATGGTGTTGAAGAACGTATTTTAGATAACACACAACAATTGTATAGCATCAGTTTAATTTCTATAGAAGCATTGACAGATAACATTACACGAGTGAGTAAAAAGTTTTCTGGAAAAACACATGAGATGATTCAAACTATTTTTGATAAGTATTTGAAGGATAAAAAGAACTTGTTAATTCTAGAAGAACATGCATCTAGCACTTCAGTGGTGTCTCCTTTTTGGTCTCCATTGAAACTGATAAATTGGATTTGTGCAAGAAGTTATAAAAATGCACCTAATGTGGTGTTTTATGAAAGCAACAAAAATTTTTATCTAACTAGCATTGAACATTTGATTCGATTAGGTGTATCTAACATCTATGATACATTCACATATAGTGCAAGTGCATCATCTGATGAAACTTTAAATGTTAGTGCGCAAT